>Ga0114993_10000323_pt1 | contig 56033 bp, 51 predicted proteins | sample ArcticOcean_MG_C_FD_87042 | JGI IMG/M metagenome (GOLD analysis project Ga0114993, IMG submission 87042) | Marine microbial communities from western Arctic Ocean - ArcticOcean_MG_CB2_150 | ecosystem: Environmental > Aquatic > Marine > Oceanic | place: Arctic Ocean: Canada Basin | collected... | reverse complement strand
GTTGGAAGGGGTTATCCGAAATCCCATCTAACAGTACTGTCATTCTGGCTATGGAACCGATTCACTCGTCCGTGACTGGACCAGCCCTTGACTGCGCTACTCCCGCTTCCATCAAGCCGGCGGCAGGCCCGACAGGGAGGTCGTCGATCTCGGCTTCGGTGAGCGGCCGTTCTTCGACGCCTTCTGTGAGGATCATCGAGTGTCCACAAGGGTCGAGCATCTCGAGGGTGACGCCTTCTTTCCCTTCGCGAATCTTGAGCATCTGTTCGGTGAGTTTGGTGAGATCGGTAATGGCTTGCCAATTCTCTTCGACGGCCGCTTGGCGACCGACCATGTCGATGACCTCTTGGAATCGGTTGAGGACGCCCTCGATGTTGGAGACGTAGCCCGTGCTGTGTGAGCCGGGTCGGACCTCGAGATCCAGTTCGATAAGGCGAACGGTGCAGGCAGACCCTCGGATGACCCGGATACTGAGATCCTCTGCAGAATCGATGAGATAGGTCTGACAGGAACCCTCCCTCCCTTCGGCGGGGATGAAGTCGGTTTGGCGCCATCCGCAGCCCGGGCAGGTCAGGGTGACCTGGGTGTGTTCGCCGAAGTAGGCGATCTGTTCGGTGTGGGCAAGCATCGAAAGGCCATGGTGAGCGCAGATGATGCAGTCCACGTCGATGGTGCTCTCCATGGGTTGTGCCCCCTCGGTGGTTTGTTTGAATCTATGCTTCGGGGTCGAAGACTTCGGGTTCGATGCCTCTGAGTCCTTTGAACGCGGGGGGGAGCAGGATGAGTCGGTCGTCGCCGACCTGTACGAGGCTGCCCCCGAGGTCGCCGACGATGAGCGTTTTGAGTCGGTCGATGGTCGCGGCGAACTCGACATCTCGATGGATGAGCCGCTTCAGTTCGACGATGGCGACATCGCCATCGGCGACCCAATCGAACAATGCGTCGACGCCAGATGAGTCGTGTAGCACGGCGCGGTGAATGATCGCCTCGTGCGCGTGGGCGGGCACCGGTGCATCGGGATAAAGGTCGCCGAGGTCATGGTAGGCTTGTGCCGTCGCGAGCGGTTCTGTGTGGCCCTCTGAGATGGACGGCATGTCCATCCAGCGCGGCGCATCCTCGTCCTCCATGGCACCTCCGGGGCGGCGGCAATCCTTCAATCATTGGACCCCTTCGCTGACGTGGGTTCAAGAACCTCCACGACCCCACAAGGGGCGAGGTGGGCCGTGGGAACCGTTGCCGAGGGATTCAAAAGGACCCCTCGTGTCGCGCAACCATCCCCGACGTGCTCACGCACGACTCTTGGAGGATGATTTAGATGGATGCAGAGATGACAGCGGTCAAGACGGGAACGAGTACGATCGGCATTTGCTTCGATGGTGGCGTTGTCGTCGGTGCGGATCACCGCGCGACGATGGGTCACTTCGTGGCCAACAAGAGCGTGCAGAAGCTGTTCCGCATCGCTGACAACCTCGCCTTGACGACCGCGGGTCTGGTCGGTCACGCCCAGTCCCTTTCCCGCACCCTCGCGGCTGAGATGTCCCTGTTCGAACTGAAGCGCGGCCGTCAGATGACGGTCAAAGGCGCAGCGACGATGACAGCGAACATCCTGGTCGGTCGCCCGCACTGGGTTCAGCTGCTGATCGCCGGTGTCGATGAGACCGGTGGCAGCGTCTACTCCATCGATTCGGCCGGTGGCTCGATCCCTGACGAATACTGCGCCACCGGATCCGGTTCGCCCTACATGTACGGTGTGCTGGAAGACCAATTCAAGCCCGGCATGACAGAGAAAGAGGCCCTCATTGTCGCCGCCAAGGCCCTGCTCGCCAGCGCCCAACGCGATGCAGCGTCCGGCAATGGCATGGACCTCTCGGTCATCACCGCCAAGCAAGGCTTCCGTCTTCTCACCGAAGACGAACTCAGTGCATTGATCGCCAAGTGCTGAACATTCCCTTCCCGGCGCCTGCGCCGTCCTCGACCGCCTGCCCGCAGGGCTTGCGAATCGTGATGCAGCCAGTGCTCGGGAGAGAATAGGAGAGTACCGGACATGCGTCTGACATTCCAACAAGTGAAGAAACAAATCGAGAAGATGGTGCCGAAAGGCATCGAATACGACGTCGACCTTGAGGCGGCGAGCATCGCCATCGTCACCGAGGACCCCGGGGCCTTCTCTGGGTCGGACAGTTTGGCTGGAAAGATCGCCAAGTCGATCAAACGCCGGGTCGAGATTCGACCCTCCCCCGACATCATGATGGATGCCAAGGATGCGGAGCGGAAAATTCTCGAGATGATTCCCGATGAGGCTGGTCTCAAGCGCATCTACTTCGACGGTGCCCTGTGCGAGTGCACCATCGTCTGCAATGACCCCGGTATTGCGGTCGGCCCGAAGGGCGCGACCGTGCGAGCCGTCCGCGATGAGATTGGTTGGATCATCAAAACCGAGCGATTGGCTGCCAAAGAGAGCGCGACCATGCACAATATCCGCAAGTATCGACAGGAGAATTCAGACGATCGGAAGGCGCTCCTGCGCAAGTTCGGCACCAGGATTTACCGGCCGCAGCGACCGGGAGAGACATGGTGCCGTTTGACGGCGCTCGGTTCTTATCGCGAGGTCGGCCGCGCCATGCATTTGGTGACGACAAACGAATCGAAGATCGTCGTCGATGTCGGCGCCAAGCCGACCAACAACCGCAGCGAGGTCAATCCCTTCTTTGGCGCACCCGAATTGTTGCCTTTCGAAAACCTCGATGCCATCGTCATCACCCACGCCCATATCGACCACATTGGCCTCTTGCCGATGATGTACAAATATGGTTACCGTGGCCCGGTCTATTGCACACCGCCGACGCGGGATCTGATGGTCCTTCTGCAATCCGATTTCATCAAGGTCGCAGCGGCCGAAGGCCACCCACCGCCCTATGGATTGGGCGATGTGCAGGAGATGATCAAGCACGTCGTCGACGTCGATTGGGGCAAGACCATCGACATCGCCCCGGACATCAAATTGACGATGTACAACGCCGGTCACATCCTCGGCTCTTCCTCGCTCCACATGCACGTGGGAGAGGGCAAGCACAATCTCGTCTTCAGTGGCGACATCAAGTATGAGAAATCCTGGCTTTACGACGCAGCAGCCGTCCGCTTCCCCCGGGTCGAGACCCTCATCCTCGAATCCACCTACGGCGGCGCCAAAGATTTCCAGCCGACCCGTCAGGAAGCGACCCAGGAATTGCAGGACCTCATCACCCGAGCGCTGGCGCGAAAGGGCAAGGTCTTCTGTCCGGTGTTCGCAGTCGGTCGAAGTCAAGAGGTCATGATCGCCATCGATCAACTGTTCAAATCCGGCAATTGCGAGCCCGTCACCGTCTGGTTGGATGGGATGATTACCGAGGCGACAGCGATTCACGCCTCTCACCCCGATGCGCTCAATCGAGACCTGCGCCGCAAGGTGCTGAAGGGCGGCGACGAAAATCCGTTCAACAGCCCATGGTTCCGTCAGGTCGAGAGCCGGGATCAGCGTGAGAGCATCCTGCTCGAGCCCAGCCCCTGCATCGTGCTCGCCACATCGGGAATGATGACCGGCGGCCCGATCGTCGAGTACTTCAAGCACTGGGCACCCGAGCCGAACAACACCCTCTGCTTCGTCGGCTATCAGGCGGACGGCACCCTCGGGCGCCGTCTACAGAAAGGATTCAGCGAGGTCCCCCTCAACGATGGTGGTCAGACCCACATGGTCCACATCGGCTGCGACATGGTCACCATCGACGGATTCTCTGGTCACTCCGACCGCCGTCAATTGATGGAATATGTCAAGGCGATGAATCCGAAACCGCGCACCATCATCTGTCATCACGGCGATGCCCACACCTGCGCGGAATTCCGCAAAGATTTGGCCAAGACCTACCGCGTGCGCACGCATGCTCCCAAGAATCTCGAGACGATTCGCTTGGTCTAGAACACCGGCACGTCGAATCCGGCCTCGGCAGGGTCGGGCAGGTTTTGCGCCTCGCCCGAACCACCTGAATCAGTTCTGAGCTGGGTGCCAGTCACATGTTCAACCTCTTCCGCTTGGAAGAATGCGATCACACCACTGATGGCGAAGAGGACCGAGAGAGAGAGCAGGGCCCAGGCATTGGCGTCGACGGCGCCCTCCCGGTAAATCTGGATGGTCGAGGCCAGAGCGAGCATGGCGAAGGCGATGCCGAGCACCTTGGCGCGCTGGTTCTCCATGGGTCGCAGTCCACCCTTCCTTTGATGAACCAAACCCCTACTCGGCAGCCATGGACTTCGACATCGGCGGTGACAAGGCTGCGCCGAGGAAGGCACAACGCCGAGCGAACGCCCGCACCGGTGGTGCGTTCGCCGGCTGGCTGATGACCGCGGTCGCACCTTTCGGTGAGAACGAAGAACACGCCATGGACCAAGCATTGGTGGAACTCGGACTCGGCGATGCACGCCTCATCCGCGGTGAAGGCGCGATGCTGCCACTCGGCTTTGAGCCGGGCACGCCACAGGATCTTCCGATGGGCAGTTTGGTCGAATGCCATCTCGCCAAAGCGACCGTCTCCGAATCTGGCATCGCCTCCGCAGGGGTTGCTTGGGCACTATGCAGCACGCCCGAGGAGGATGAGTGCGCCATTGTCTGCACCCTCGCACACCCCGGCTCAATGGAGGAGTGCGAGGCCGAACTGCGTCGCAATCTACAGCGCAAACTCGGCAATCGCGACCTCGAACTCCGCAAAAATGAGGCCGGCCGCGCCATGTTCGAGTGCGCGGTCGATGAGATCGAAGCGCAGGAGGGATTCCACGGCGTCGTTCTCGCCGCACTGATCCTGCCCAATTCTCTCAACATGGGCAGCGCGCCGAGCGGGCCGACCCGTTCTCGCAACGCGGGCATCTCGAGTGTTGGCGGCAGCCTTGGGGGACCGGCCGGTATGTCCGGTTCCGGTGCAAGCGATTTCGGATTCTGAGCGAATTCGTCAAGAACTCCCGTGCGCCCGAGTCAACCCATGGTCTGGAATGTCCGCCTCTGTGAGGGGTGCGCGCGGACCTTTGGGCGAGACGGCGAATCCGTGAATAGCCGATGCCCACACTGCGGTAGCGCAGCCTCCAAGGTCATCTCGAAGCACTTGAAAGCGAGCGATGCCCGAGACGCCGTCTCAATGTCCAATGTTCCGCTTGAGATCAGAGGCGAACTCTCCGCCTGGATGGCCAAGGAGAAACTCCGGGATGCTCCCACCCCCGTCCAGTCCATCGATGGAGCCCGGGTTCTGCTCGATGCGAGCGATGAGAATCAAATCGTCACCCTCGAAATGATTGAGATCGCCATCTCGAATCAGAATTCTGTGATGGACGCGGAGTCCTTCATCGAACAAGCCTGTGCAGAGGGGCAATTGCTGCGCCTCGCCGATGGCACATGGCAGCGCATCTAGGCGAGATGCGAGACCCAGAACGCCGTCGCGCGCTCCATCGCATCGGCCCTGGCTTCGGCATCTCCACAGATATGGGCACCGACATTTTTCAGAATCTTGAACGCGAAGGCGCGATGCCGTGGCTCATTCAAGGGGAAGCGAATGCCGAACTTCCAAATGCCTGACATGTGTCCTTTGGCTGAAATTTTGACCGTCCTGGTCTTGATACAGATCGCATCGTCCAGCCACTTTTTCTCCTCGAGGGAGTCAAAGGAATGCATGCAACCCTCGTACACCTTCAATTCCATGTGCGGAATCTGCGGGTGCAATCCCTGAACGAAATGAAGCGGGGTCCAATCATCGGCATCCCCATGCAGAATCAACATCGGTGCGGTCGACCAATCCTGCACGACCGGTCGCATGTGTGCCGCGGGATAGAACGGCAGATGCGCGGCGAATGGCTCTGCCCCGAAGGCTTTGATAATCGGTTTCCAGGCCGCATACAGTGCGACCGTCCCACCCAAACTCCAACCCGTGACACCAATCTTGGCAATTCGAGGATCATTCGCAAGCATCGACTGTGCAGCGAATGCATCGGCGAGCATCATCGCGTGGGTGACAAACATCTGGTTGTCGACGACCGAATCAACTTCCCGCGATGCGAAGGAATGAATCTGGCACACGGCGAAGCCGGCATCGAGCCAGTTCGCGACATGGATGGCGTGGTGATCCGACCAGCCCCGACTGCCGTGGCTGGATACCACGCAACCGAATGGGCCGTCGCCCTCGGGCAGGTGGAGATCAGCGAAAACAGTCTGTTTTGGGGTCTTGTGTAGATGTTTCAGAATGTGGTGGATCTCAAAGGGATTCGATGATTCGAATTCAATCCGCTCCACCATGGGTCGCCCAGAAGGTCATCGTATGAAAGAGAACGTTCAAACAGCGCAGCCGCCGCGAACGGCTCACTGGACCCGTGGGTTAGCTTGGCTATGCTCGGAGCTTTGGGAGCTTCAGACCTCAGTTCAAATCTGAGCGGGTCCACCAATCAATACATATTGAGCCGCTCAGGTTTGAACCAGCGACTCGCTGATCAATAAAAATCGATACAGCCGCGAGTCGCGTGGTTTGGACCTGCAGCGCGCGCAGCGCGCGAAGGTCCAGAGCACCAATAAGCCACTCACAAACGATGTCTTGAAGGCCCACGGGGCCCATCTCAAACCCCCAATCAACCCTGAGCTAAACCCGGAAACCAACCTTTAGCGCCAGAAGGCATCCTTCGCCCAAGGCATCCCAAGCGCTTCCCCAATCAATTGCAACAGCACATGGTTCACCACAAAGTAAACCGAAACCGCAATCGTCAGCGTCATCAACGTCGTATTCACGATCTGCCGCCGCTCGCGCTTGGCCGCATCCATGTCACAAATCCCCTGGCTCCGAAAATGCTGAACCAATCCATAGGAAAGCAAGCCCACAGAAATCGCATACAGCAACCAACGCGCCGGCCCGAAGTACAACCCCTTCGACAGCGCATCGCCCGCCGAGATCGACATCAAACCGATACCGACGAAGAGGACACTGGGCAAGCAGCACATGCAGGAAAGGAAAGCCGAACCCGAGACCCACTTTCGCAGACTCATGCCGTGACCGTTGCCCTTCTGCGCTTTGATTCCTTTCGGTCTAGTCCCATTAGCAGTCCAAAGGCGAGAGGGCAGAGCAGAATGCCAATCGGACTCCAATCGATGAGAAAGAGGCTACACCAACCGCCGAACCAGAGTGTCGCGGCGATCACCCTGAGGTGAGGTGAGGTGCCACGGCCCCGGATGTACCAATCCCAGCCACGCCGCCAGACGCCTTTCCACAGCATCCAACTGACGGATGTGAAGAACTGGATGAGTCGAATCCCACTCCTTTCCAGTCCATAGACCGATCGCACGGGGGCCTCTTCGATGCGGAATCCGAGGCGGCCTGCCTCCATCAACCACCAGTTGGGATAGCCGTATCCCGCCCATGTTTTTGACCAATCCCAAGCATTGAGCATCTTGCCAGATGTTGCTGTATAACCGCACTGGGTATCTTTGATGCGCAGGCCGCTCGCCAAGGATGTGAGGTGTGAGAGCCACCATGTGCCGAGCCTGCGGATGAGTGGCATGCCCTTGGGTCCATCCGCGTGCAGCCATCTGTTCCCCTTGACGTGGTCAGCGCGGCCGTCGAGGATCGGTCGAATCAGGGTGGGCAGGTCGGTGCCATCCATCTGCCCATCGCCGGCCATTACGACAACGATACAGTCCTCTCCGTAACGGGTGAGTGCCTGCTGACTTCCTGCGGCAATGGCGCCACCGACACCCTCGCCTCCGGTCTGTATCAATTCTCCACGGGTGCCGAGCAGCCCCGCGGCGATCGAGGCCGTGGCATCGGTGGAACCATCGTCGACGACGATAATCCAATCGACGATGTCCGGCACAGCCTGGATACTCGATTCGATCAGTGCCGCTTCATCTCGCGCCGGCATGACGACGACGATGCGCATGGGTGACCTGCCTGAGAGACCGGTTCATCAAGTGGTCGGCGACCGAATCATTGAACGGCCGAAGATGGGCAGGTGGAATCGATGCGAATCGTACTGGTCGTCCGCGTCGGTGCCCTCCGCATCGCCTCAGCCGTGGTGCGCGCGCTCGACTTCGCCGACCGAGTCGCCGTCATAGACCTCGGCGAGGATGCCGAGATGACCGAACTCGCTGAGGCCGCAGGTGCGACGGTTATCGCCCACGATGGCGATACCCATGCACCCGCCATCGCCAAGATTCTCCTCGACACCGTCGAGCCAGATGAGCGCACGGTCATCATCGCGCTGGACAAAGATTGGAAACTCTCCGACATGGCCCGAACGGTCGGTCTCTCCCGTCAGGGGCATGACGTCTTCATCGCCTTCAAGCACCGCAGCCGCAAGCGGCGATCTCAGGAACCACAGGGCGATTCCCCGGTCATGCCCGATACCTACACCTATGCCGATGCAGACATCCAGTTCGCCTGCACCTCGGATGAGGGATTGGTCGCTGTCGCTGCGCAGGACGGGGAAGCCATGCCGGCAGACCTCGACGTGAGCGTCGACCTACGGGTGGTGGAACTCGATCAGCCGCTCGGACCCCCACAACGGGAATCCTTGGCCAGCGCTTCTCGCTTCGCCCAACTCTTCTACTGGATGCTCGAGAGTCGGCACCCACTGATTCTCTTCGGCGTGCCGGGTGTCATCTTCTTCCTACTCGGATTTGAGATGGCCCAGGAGTTGATCGCCTTCGATGGGCCGCACGACAGCGTTTCCCTCGGTGTTGCTCTGGCGGCCTTTGCCGCCACATTGGTCGGCGTCTTCTCGCTGACGACCAGCTTGATTCTCTACGTGCTCGGCAAGCAGGTCGGCCGCGTGCCACGCCGCACACCCCGCACGGTCAGATGAGGAACCAGAACACCATCATCACACCGGCGAACAGGAAGAGAAATCCGGCTTCCCATTTCTTCATGCGCTCTGACCATCGCTCCGCAGTACGCTCTTTCTCCTTGCGCCACAGGGCATAGTCCTCGGGTGACAATTCGCGCTCCATGCGAAGCCATTCGCCCGTCACCTTCCAGCGCTGCGCGACGAGAAGTCCGATGAGAATCAGAAGAATCGAAATGAAAACCCAGACCCACATCTGGGTCGACCTCAGGGTGTCACTCGACGGGAATCGCGGGGGAAGGGAATAACCTCTCGAATGTGATCTGCACCGGCGAGCCAAGAACAGACGCGGTCGACACCGAGTCCGAAGCCGCCGTGCGGCACACCGCCATACTTGCGAACGTCGATGTAGAATTGGTAGGCATCGCGCGGTGTGCCCTCCTCATCGATGCGTTCCAGAATCTCTTGCTCAGACCACGTGCGCTCGCCGCCACCGATGATCTCGCCATAGCCCTCCGGCGCCAGCAGGTCGTGGCAGAGCACATACTTCGGATCATCTGGATCCGGCCGATGGTAGAACGGCTTTGCAATCCTCGGATAATGCGTCAGGAAGTGCGGCACATCGAAATCTTGTGTCAGAATTTTCTCCTTCGAGTAGTCCAAATCTTGGCCCCATTCGATGTCGACCCCCATGCCCTGGAGCGTCTCGACCGCCTCATCATAGCGAATTCGCGGATAGGGTGAATCTGCATACCTCGCCACCAAATCCAGGTCGCGCCCAAGCGCACCCAACTCATCGCTGCGCTCATCCAATAGCGTCGCAGCGATCTTTCGAACGAGCGCCTCGCCGTGTTCCATGACATCGGTGTTGCCGGCCCACGCGATCTCCATCTCGGCGTGCCAAAATTCGGTCAGGTGACGCCGTGTCCGGCTCTTCTCGGCGCGGAATGAAGGTGCGATGGTGTACAAGCGTTCGAGCGCCGGCATCGCGGCTTCCGCATACAATTGCCAGGATTGGGTCAGGTAGGCCTTGCGACCGAAGTAGGGCACCTCGAACAGGGTCGAGCCGCCTTCAACCGCCCCGGCCACGAAGTTCGGCGCGTGGTATTCTGTGAAGTCGAGGTCGCGGAAATAACCGCGAATCGCGCCGAAAACAGAGGAGCGAATCTTGAGCATCTGCGTCATCCGTGCCGTGCGCAGATACAGGTGACGATTGTCCAACAGGAACTCGGTTTCGCCCCCATCCGCGTTGGCCATCGCGCTCTCGGTGATCGGAAACGGGTTCTCAGGGTTGACCGGGCCGATGATCTCGGCCTTCTCGACGATCAGTTCGTGGCCACCCTCGGCCCGCTCGTCGACGTTGACCGTGCCGGTCAGGATCACGCTCGCTTCGATCAGCGCGCCTTTCACCGATTCAAACATCTCATCCCCGAGGGCATCGCGCTTGGCGACACACTGGATTCGGCCCGTGCTGTCACGCAGTGTGATGAAGCGGATTTTGTTGGACCCGCGGGTGCGATTGATCCATCCTTTGAGCTCGATGGTCTGCCCATCGTAAGCGCCCGATTGGACATCGCCGATGAAGACCGTCTTCTGCATAGGTCACCCTTCCTGTTGGTTGGAGCGTCCACCTGCATTTGAATGCCTCCGGCGAACCTTCTTCTCTCATGCGGTCTGTGGAAGTGCCTCATGCGACTGCATCGTGCCGAGGATGCCCGGGCGGGCTTGAACATCAGTCGCAACCGGACGCCGAAGACCTGCCTCTACGCGATCGGTGGAAATGCCCTGTCTGACCCGCTCCATCCAGAGGCAGAAAATGATGCGCTGGATGCCGTTCTCGACGATGTCTTTGATCTATTGGAGGCGGGGTACAACGTCGTCCTGACGCATGGCAACGGACCACAGGTGGGTCAGTTATTGCTGATGGAAGAGAGTCTGGGTGGATCGCCAGAGGGCTTGGACAACTGGGTCGCTGCAACCCAGGGCACCATCGGCCACGACATCGCGACCCGGCTCGATGGTTTACTCTCCTCCCGATTTCGCCATGAACAGGTCGCCTGTCTACTGACGCGCGTGGCCGTGGATGCCGATGACCCCGCCTTTGAGAAGCCGACAAAGCCGATTGGGCCGGTCATCAGTGGAGATGCGCCGGATGACTGGGTGGTGGGACAGACGCTGAAGGGTCCACGCCGGCTGGTTCCTTCGCCGAGCCCCATTGAGATTCTCGACGCCGATGCTATCGAGGCCCTGCTCCATGCCGGTGCCATCGTCTTGGCCTGTGGCGGCGGGGGCATCCCGGTGGTCGTCGACAAGGTCGGTTTCCATGGCGTCGCGGCCGTGATCGACAAGGACCGCGTATCGAGTCTCTTGGCGCAGACCTTGTCCGTGGATCTTCTCATCATCAGCACGGCGATCGATTCCATCCGGGTGAATTTCGGCACGCCGGAGGAGAAAGCCTTGCGCATGGTCGCTGCGGCGGACCTCAAGGCTTTCCTCGCCCAAGGTCAATTCCCGGCCGGTTCGATGGGCCCAAAGGTCGAATCGCTGCTCGCTGCGAAGTTGGCGAAACCCTCGATGGAGGTGCTGCTCTGCACCCCCGGCCAGGCCCTTGCGGCGGTCCGAGGAGAGGCTGGAACCACCGTTGGAAATTAGAGCGGGCGTTAGGGGGTTCGAACCCCTGACCTACGGGTTAAGAGCCCGTCGCTCTACCTAGCTAAGCTAAACGCCCGGCCTCGCGACCGACAACCCCTCTATGAGGATAGCGGATGCTGTGAGAGACCTCACAGCCGCGCGGTCGGTTTGCGAATGAGTTCGCAACCGCCCGGTGCAGCGAGAACGATGACATCGGCCGTGTTGGTGAACAGGCCGACTTCGACAACGCCAGCGATGGCGCGAAGCGCCGCTTCCATCTCGACAGGGTCGGCGATGGTCGGCCCGAACTCGGCATCGAGAATCGGGTTTCCATTGTCCGTCAGGTAGTCCGGTCCGCGTCGGTTCACGTTTCCAGGACAGATGGCTTGGATGCGGCGTTGGGTTTGTCGCCAGCCGTAGGGGTTGACCTCGATCGGTAGGGCGAAGGCGCCGAGGGTTTCGACGCGCTTGCTGGCGTCGGCGACAACGACCATCCCTGCGCTCGCTTCGGCAACGATTTTCTCACGCAGGAGTGCGCCGCCACCGCCCTTGATCAGATGTAATTCACCATCGAATTCGTCAGCCCCATCGATGACGAGATCTAGGTGTGTGCAATCATCCCAACTCAGGAGTGGAATTCCCTGCTCTATAGCGATGGATTCAGTGGCGTCTGAGGTCGGTATCCCACTGATTGTGAGTCCCTCTTCGCGCATCCTCCGGCCGAGTTCGAGCAGGGTGTATTTGACGGTGGATCCTGTGCCGAGTCCGACCCTCATTCCATCGGTAACGAAGGCGCATGCGGCGATTCCAGCGTCTCGCTTCATCGCCTCTTTCTCGGCCTCGCTGAAGTCTGCCATCGGGCCGTCCTCAGCCGATGAAGGGCATATCCTTTCGCACCGTTCCGGGCACTTTACCGGCCCGTAGGGCCGCCACAGGTTTCAATATCCTCCAATCGTGTCCGGAGGTCATGGGAGTCGAGCGGACGCCATGGTTCACCTCAATCCTCCTAGTCGGATTGCTGCTCGGCATGAGCGCGGGGATGATGGTTCAACCCCCCCAAGACGACCTCGATGATGCGGTTCAACCGAGACGCTCCGGCATCAATGAACCGACGCCGATGGCCATCACCAATGCGGATGGCACCTCTTCAGCACTGAAGGCAGAGGTGCCGATGGGACATACCGTCGAGGAGATCAACGTCTCGCTCTCACCCGACCCACTGGCCTTCAACGATGCCTTTACCTGGTCCGACCTCGGCGATTGGAATGCCTCTGGTGCAGTTCTTGACCGTGTCAATGTGAATCGCACCGATGGCCTCCAACTCCTACCCCGTTTGTGGGAATGGGATTTCGAGAACGCCAACCATGGCTGGAGCCTCGGCACCGGCTGGTTGTGGGGCTATGATTCCTGCCTCGGTGCGTCCGGTGGAGTCCACGGTGGCGCCAAGGCGATCTACACCTACAATTGCAATTATCCAAACGGGGTGCCCTCATCGGGCTACTTCGCGACCTCGCCCGTGATCGATTGCGGCGGTTGCAGTGGCACGTGGGATTTGAAATATTGGAAGCGCCTCGGGATCGAGTCTTACTATTACGATGATGCACAGGTCCACGTCAAGGATTCCCAAGGCAGTTGGCAGACGGTCTGGGACTGGAGTTCCTACTCCACCAATCCGACCACGTGGACCCAGATGAACCACGATATCTCCACCCACGTGAATGGAAATTCAAACCTGCAGATTCGATTCAAACTCGGCCGTACCGACGGTTCGGTCACCTACACTGGCTGGAATGTCGATGACGTCTCTCTCGAACCACAGAACGGTGCCGGCGGCGGCGAGCAAGCGAACTGGACCTCCGCCCGATTCGGCCCGGGTGTCACCGGCGCATACGGCACTGAAGGGGTGCGCTATGGCATCACCTCGATCGATGCAACGATTCCATCGGGTTCAGGCCTGACGATGTCGGTTCTCGACGGTGTGTCGAAGACGGCGATTCCTGGATTCCTCAATGTCGAGCCGACCTGGGTCGACCTCGGCAGCATTGACCCTGAGAAGCATCCGAGCCTGCGCATCAAGTTCAATTTCGATGCGACCGGCGGTGCGACCTCGCCGATCGTCCATGAAATTCACATGAACAATCGCTACGGGTCGACCTTCAATGCCGACCCGACCACCGCGGGTTGGACCTTGGCTGGGATGAACTGGAATGGGAACGCGATTTCCGGATCGGGTACACTCACCTCCCCCGTCTTCACCTCGCACCGCGCCCTCACTCAACTCTCTAGTTCAGTCGGTGGATCTGGCACGTGGGTCACCGATGTGAGCCTCGACGGTGGGCCGTGGTTCAGTGCCTCCAACACCGGCGTGACCTCATTCTCAGCGTGGGGCAACAGCCTTCAGATCCGCATGTCCTGTGCCGGTTCCTGCACCTTCAACGATGCACAATTCGATTTGATTGGCGGGCACCTACCTACACATCCGCGCTTCGACATCGGCCTCGATGGCTGGGCCGAGTGGCAGATGGTTCACCCACACATTTCTGAGTGGGGCTGGCAGAGTCGGTTCACGAATGGTCAACTGTCCGCGGACATGACCTGGTCCGCTCCCGGATTGAAGCAGGTTGGCATGATGTTGGCCAAGACCGGCCTCGATTCCTTCGCCGTTGAACTCGCACCGTTCGCAGCGACCGACCCAGTCGATGTCTCGATATCGGTCGATGGTCAGGTGCTGTTCACCAAGACCGTCGCCTTCGAAACCGATGCCGAGACCTATGCGCTCAGTGCCCAAGAGATGATTGAACTCAATGAGAATCTCTCCAATGCCCTGACCTTCTGGGCGGCCCCCGGCAACATCCAGTACGCCATCGCGACGGTCGATGTCCAGGGTTCGTATGGCTCGATTCGCGTCGGCGGATTGTCCGCGCTGTACCGGCCGACAGCCAATCTATCCTTCCCCGTCGATTCAACCTTCGTGATGTCGATGAATCAGGCCCTGCCCGATGCCCAGATCGAATCGCAGGCCCGCCTCGTGCCTCTGACTCTCAAATCATCCAGTGCCGGTGGGGCACTCGGCGTTATCACCAATTTGATATCGGCCGAAAACGTGCTGCTCGATGGGGCCGCCTTGGCGAATTTCTCGTCGTGGGAACCCGTTACCCCGTCGTGGCAGTGGATGGAGATGGAGTTGAATTATTCATGGGATGTAGGCGTACCTTCCTATCTCTCCATGATGGTCGAGACCAACATGCTCGCAGCATATTACGAATTGCCAGTCGACGGCAGCGCCCCCGTCTTGATCTTGCTCGAGGGGACGAATGTCTCCGACCCTATTCGATTCGGTAGCATCGTCTTCGATTCGCATGAAGATGGTCTCAACGCCAGCGTTCAATTCCAGACTGAAGCCAGCCTCGATGATTCGGCGAAATTCAAGGTCAGCGCTTCTCTCTATATGACGGATGGTTCGCCCTCGCCGCCATACACAGAACGATCTGGACAGATGAGCCAAGGTGTGGAAAACGACGTCGAGGTCATCGCCTGGGATGTCTACAATGAACTCGGTTTGGCGATTCCACCTGCAATGTCCTATCTCAGATCCAATTCACCCATCTCGATTCAGACACACATCGGATTCGAGAACTTGCTCGGCACACCCTCGAAGAATCCGAGAACCGGCGATGTGCGCGTCCACCTGCTCGAGAATGGCGTCGCGAAGATGAACACGACCAACATCTTGGAAGGCCACGTCGTCTTTGGCTTCACCACACCCGTGGGCACGGGCAACGTGACCTATTCATTGGACATCGAGCCGCTCGCAGGACAAACCTTCGTTGCCGGCATCCCTCTGAATCGGACGTTCACCGTCGATTCCCTGAACCCTCAGGTCGTCGATCAGAACATCGATCGCTTCGACCACCGCACACCCTCTCCGAACCAACTCATCCAAATCGAGGTGCACGACCGCCCGGTCCTGCCCACCGATCTCACCCTGATGGTATGGCGTGAGTGGGCTGACGATATCGACGGCGATGGCGAAATCGATGAGGATGAATTCACCGGCATGCTGCTGCAGCAACCCGGAAATCTCAGCCAAGCCCGTGGTAATTACACCCTCCTGCTCGATGATACCGCTGCAACCGAAGGCGATCTGGTCGCCGCATATGTGGTCGGTGCGGACCCCGCGGGCAATGTCATCATTGACTCGGGCACGAATACACTGGGTGACCAATTGTTCACCTATCAGGTGATGCCGGACGGACCTCCCTCTCTACCTGGGCAAGGTGGATTCGCCAGTTCACCGGATGGAAAGTTGGCCTACCTCCACCCCGGGGTGGATTATGAATTTGGACTCCACATCATCGAACCCAACGGTTGGGCTGACATCGGCGATCTGCGCTTGCAGTTGGCCAGTAATTCTGTCTCAGACACCCTCGCAGTCGAGTGGTCCGCCTCGGATGGACGCTGCGTCGTGCTCTCGCCTCACATGGAGGTTGAGCGCTGTGGTGTCCGGGCTTGGACAGGCGAATTGACGCCGTTCAACCCCGACCTCGAGTTCTTCGTCGAGTTCAGTCTCAACTGGACCCTGCCCCGCGGCGGGGACATCCGATGGGAGCCATCGATCGAAGTCACGGATCGCGGCGGACAAGGCGCGTGGCTCTCGTTACCGCAACTGCGCTGGCGATACTCGCCCGACCTCGCGATCGACACCGATGATATGACCCTCAGCCTGGCGTCGGGCACCTATTCCGAAGAGGGGGCATGGGTTGCCCCCGGCTCTTCGATCTCACTGAATGGAGCGCTACACTTCCCGGTCTCAGGCGTGCGACCGAGCGAGACATTCGATGTGCGCATCCTCCTCGATGGTCAGGAGACGATGGTCGTCAGTGAAGATGGCGCGTGGTCAGCCTCCTTCGATGCACCCGATTTCTCCGGTTCATTCCCGCTCACCGTGGAGATTGCTGATTTGCCCAGCGGTGCCAATGACGTGACGGACACGACAGCTGCTCTGCGCTGGATTGTTGTCGACCCGGTCGGTCCTGAGGTCGTCGAGGCCGTCTCGCCTCGGCCCGGCTCCATTCTGCCAAAGGAATCACTCGGCGCACTGCAGATTCAAGTTCGTATCTCTGAACTCGAACAGATCGACGAAGAGAGTTTGGTCTTGCACTGGAAGATCATCCGAGGCAGCGACGTCCGCGCTATCCCACTGCTTCACGGCGAGTCCGCGCTGACCATCGAAGGTGGCAACCTCGCCGGTCAATCGATTATCGCTGGCACAATCCTCGACCTCGCCAGCCAGATTCCCGAGGAATACTACAGCGATGACCTGCGATTCCACATCTGGGTCGAGGGCAACGACATGGCGGGCAACCCCATGGAGATGCCATCCGGCACCAATCAGGATGACAATCCATTCGCGTCTTGGGCGCTCGAGCGCCGAGCACCCGTGTTCACCTTGAGTGAAGACGATGTTCGCTACTCCCGCTCTGGAGATGTCGAGGCGGGCACGAATGTGATGATCACCGTCTCGGTGCGCAATGATGGAGAGGTCGACGGCGTCGTCCGCATGCGCCTGACCGAAGTTCACCTCGACGGCACAGAGCGCGAATTGACCGCCGTCGCCGTCCAAGAGACGATCCCCGCAGGCGGCCTCAAAGAAATCCACGTCGACTGGGTCCCCGATACCGCAGGCCGCCAATGGATCCGCATCACCATCGAGGATGGCCCCACCGTCAACGGACCCACATTGCACGCGGTTGCAGGCGAGGATGACAGCCTCATCGGTTCGATCTTCGGCGGCGTTGACCTGACGTGGAGTGTCCTCTTCATCGGCCTGATCATCCTGCTCGCCAGCGTGCTCCTCATCGCCCTGCGCAGCGGCGGTACCCGCTCCTATTCCATCGAAGATACCGAGGATGACGGATACTGGGACGACGACGGTGAGGGTGAGGGTGATGACGGATATCTTGAGGCCGGTGAAGAAGCACAACCGGAAGGATTCCCCTTGGATTATCGGGATGAGACTGTGCGCCACGTCATGACTCAGAATGGTATCTCCGACACCATCGGCTTCCTACAGCACGCCCGCGGCTTCGACCGAGATGGCAACGGCTACCTCAACGAGGCTGAACTCAACATGGCCGCATCCTCCTTTGTGGCGGCGGGCGGCCTGGTCGAAGCACAGGTAGGCACCCCCGCACTCGACCCCTCAACCATGACCGGCGATCAGTTGGCGTGGTACGAGGAAGCGAAGAAGTGGGGCGGCTACTATGACGAGTCCGGCACTTGGATTCCCCTCTGAGCCACAACACAGGGTTGAAAGCGAGGCGGCGTTCAGGTCCCGATGGGATCAGGAGGACCACTGACAGTGTACGACACTGAGGAAAGTCCCCTCTGCACAGGTGCAGGTGGTCCGTCGCAAGACGGGTGTCCGGGAGGGCAGGCGCTGTAGAAGAAACGAATCGGCCCGGGAGCACGATGAATCCGCAAGGAGGAGATTCCCCGACGTCGACTGAGACGAACATCCCCACCGCAGCAAGTCCAAACAGTTCTGTTGACGGCATCGAGAGGAACGGGTAGGACGCATAGTTGAATGTGGTTAACCGGCAACGGCGAACAGAAAGGGGCTTACTCCCTGATCCCACTTCAATTCACAAGAAACAAAGCGATGTACTTCGAGTAAGTAAATAATGACTAAAGAATATCATCCATCTTGGGCAGGTCATCGTCGACCGGTTCTACCGATGGCGGGGCATCGGCGAAGAGGTCGCGCTCGAAGGCGGACATGGCCATCTGTTCGGGGTCGTTGGCCTTCGCGCGCCCGCGCGCAGACAAGATGGCGGCCACGACACCGACGTTGAGCAGGAGGAGCATGGCGATCATCGCGATGCTGCTGGCATCGATCTCGATGCCACCCGAATCCTTGGACTCTGGCGTACCACCTGTGGTCGAGGGGTCATTCCCCTCTGGATCATCATCGTCATCAACACTCACCGTCGGCGGGAAGGCGACGTAGAGATGGTCCTCGGCCCAGATGCCATCGACGCTGACCCGGGTGGTGAAGGTGACGGGGGAGTCTCCCCATATTTCGAAATATTGCGTACCATTGGAAAGGTTCTGCATCGGCAGGAAAAGTGTGTGGCCCTCGTTCTCCAAGACCATTGCACAGCCACTCTCACAGGTGATCGTCACGGAGATGTTCGCCGTTCGTGTCTCGGTATCTGGCACTTCCACCAGTTCGAGTTCGACGGTTAGGATTGGACAACCGCTGATCGACCCTGCAACCTCGGGACAATTATCGTCGGCATCTTTGGGCCCGTCGCCATCGGTATCTCGCTGGGTGATGGCGCAGCCATTCTCGTCGACCGCATCGAGCCAGGTGGTGAATGGGCAGGTATCGAGGTCGTCGGTGACGCCGTCCTCATCGCTATCTCGCTGATAGGGTGCACATCCATTGGCGCTGATATCGTCTGAGCCCAAGTCGGTTTGGGGGCAATCGTCCTCTGCGTCGGAGATGCCATCCTGATCCGCATCCAATTGGCTCTCGCCACAACCGATGTGGTTGACGGGTTCGCCACGCGGCGTGCCCGGACATGAATCTCGGGCATCATCGACGCCGTCGAGGTCGGTATCCCGTTGGGTTGCCGCGCATCCGTTCTCGTCGACCTCGGCCGCCGCAGGCGTGTTGGGACAAGCATCCTCGGCGTCGACGATGCCATCGCCATCGCCATCACGCTGCCAAGCCGAGCAACCGGCATTGTCGACGCTGATGCCCGATGGTGTCTCAGGACATTGATCCAAATCATTGGTGATGCCGTCTTCATCTGCATCGAGTTGATTCTCAGCACAGCCCTCGCCATTGACGACCTCGCCGACCGACGTGCCCGGACAGAGATCGAAGGCATCCGGCACGCCGTCACCATCCTCGTCGGGCGGCGGCAGGTCACACCCATTCGCAGCGATCTCAACCCCTGGAAGGGTATCTGGGCAATCATCCAACACATCTGCGAGTCCATCTCCATCGATGTCCTCCACACCCATCAATTGTCGCATGTAGAGGTCGACCAGGTCGTGCATCGTCAGCGTAGGGTGCATCTTGTCGAAGTAGATGTATTCCTCCGCATTTGGTGCAATGGAGTCTCCATTATCACAGGTGTATCCGTCGTGGTCACAGGCGGGGTGGGTGATGTTGGTCAACCCGAAGTAATCTGGATTGTTGTACACGACATCGAACATTTCCCAGACCATGCCTCGATGTATCGTCAGCGAGGTGGTGCTGATTGTGTCATTGAGCATTGAGTGTAGTTTGAAATTGAAATCGAGAATCCTCTCGTGCATCGCACGTACTCCAGCCGCATCTTTTTCCTCGTTGACACGGGGCACCGTATCGAGTGGTGGCAATTCGAGAATCAAGAATTCCGTCGCACCCGCACCGGTGAGTTGCGTGATGTGTCCTTCGATATTGTCGACAACCTGCTGGGTATCGCCATCGTCGCTGTGAACAAAGTCATTGCCGCCGGCCCAGATGATGACCAATTCATTGGGGTTGATCTGGTGGTTCTGAAGGTAGTCGTCGACCTGTTTGCCGACGTTTGGGATGACCAAGAGATAGAGACCATCCCCTGAATGGGCGCCGCCGTATGCGCGATTATTGCCGCTGCCCGTGCCCCGGCCCGGATTCATTGACGTGCCCATGAAGCTGCCAAATTGTTCTGCCCACACCTCGCCATTTGAGAATCGGCCATTCCAATAGGGTGGGCTGTCAGGTGTGCTCCACTGATTGTATGAATTCCCCATGTCTGACAGTGAATCGCCAAAGATGACGATGTCGGCATAGGACACTGGAAGTGTATTCGTGAATGAACTGAAGTTCGCCTGTGCCGTCGCAGCGATGCCTTGGTAATCGGAGAGATTGACGATCAGTCGCTTGAGGAATACATTTCCTGATGCGAGATGATTGGCTTGAATCTGAATCTCCACCGCGGTATTGCTCGCAGTGAAATTCTGCTGGCCGCTCTGGACGAGGCGATCTTCTCCAGTGCTGCCATTCCCGGTACGAATCTGCCAGTCCAGGGTGTAGAGTCGACCCGAGGACAAGCCCCAGGTACCGACGGTCGCTTCGAATGTCTCGGACGAGCTCCAGGCCTCTTTGGAGATGATGATTGCCATGCCTTCTGAACCGCGGGCCTCAGCATCGACCGGCTGTACACCCGTCCACGACATCAGCAATAATGACGCGACGAGGAAGAGGGTACCTCGCTGCTGCATGCCACTGCCTACGGCAGTGTGGGAATTGAACCTGTTGCTCAGCTGGCGGTGGAGGCCCGCTTTACTCGAGCACAGCGTCCATCGTGTCGGAGACGGCCATGACGAGATCGGTGTCGAGATCCTGATACTCTCCCCTTCCTGTGATGCGATAGAGCATGGTATGCCAGCCCACCAACATGGCGGGCAACAGGATCGCGCTGGTCAACAGGGCGAGTGTGATGAGGAGCATCATCAGCACGAAGAAATTGCGCAGGCCGGGGATGTCGACCAACAAGCCCGCTGCGAGGCCAGCACAGGTCGTCGCCGTGGTCTCGAAGATGGTCTGTCCGGTGCGGGAAATCGTCTTGACGATGCCCGCTGGGGTCTCTTTCTCCTCTCTGATTCGGTCAATGATGTGAATCGAATCATCGACGCCGATGCCGAATACGATTGTCGAAACCATCGCTGTGAATACGTTGACGTTGACATTGCCACCGCGCATCAGCAAGGGCTGCCACAAGACGACCACGCCGACGGCGACCATGGTGAAGAAGGCGAGACGTGGCGAGCGGAATAGAATCGACATGACGATCAGGAGGACGAACATCGTCATGATGGTCGCATCGGCTTGGGCAGCGTGGATGCCGACGTTGATGTCGAGTGACAGCGGCAGGCCGCCGGTCAATTCGCTGACCTCGACGTCTTCAAGGCCGGGAAATCCTTGACCGAGAATGCTGTCGATTTCATCGCGCAGGACGCCAGCATCGGCCAGATTGATGTAGGGCTGATTGACGTAGACAAGGGTCCGAGTCTCACCGCCAAGGGCCTCGACCGCCTCGTTCATCAGCATCGACCGAATCTCCACCGAGAGGGTGTCAAATGCCACATCGACCATTTTGTCCTGAGAGGAAATAATCGGCAGAATGAATTCACCGCTGATACCACATTCCACGGTCGCAGGGTCGGCCCAGCAATCCGAGTGGAGGATGTCCCACAAGCTCTGGTCATACAGTTGAACACCGCTAGCATTGAGGTCGACGTGGATCGCTTTGAGAATCGTCACCAAACTCACGGTCGTCGTCTCTGGGACATTGCTGACCTCAGTTTCCATCACATCGATGGCATCGAGAATGTCGAGATCCCGAATGGGTGCGTCATTCGAACCATCCGTGTAATCGGTTGCATCGACGATGAACATGTTGGTCTGACCGCCATCGAATACCCGGCTGTATTCGGACAAGGTCTCGTAGGTCTCCAATCCCGGTGGTACCTCGTCGGATGAACCGGTGATCTCCTTGCCCATCTCCGCCGTGATCATCGAAAGGCCGACCGCGCTGACCAGGAGGGCGACGATGATGACAGCCCACCACGCCTGAACGGGGATGTGACCGATGCGCTGCCAGGCGCGGTCGGCTGTGGCCAATCCACGTTTTCGATACCGCAAGACCCAACCGAGAGCGGGGACCATGATCATCGAGAAGAAGAAGGTGCAGGCGATGCCGAGCACCAGGGTGAGGCCGACGGTTCGCATCGGTTTGATCGGAACGATTTCTGGCCACGCGAGGACGCTGAATCCGATGATTGTGGTCAGTGCGGAGAGGAAGATCGCATTGCCTGTTGTCATCACCGCATCCACGGTTGCACCGAGGTAAATCGCGGGGTCCCACGGGTCGATTTCGTCGATGGTCTCGCCCTCTCGCTCCGCAGCCCATGCCTCTTCAGCGGCCCGTTCAAGTCGTTCGTTCCGACCCTCTTCGATGCGATTGATGAGATGCAGGGAATAGTCGACACCGAGGCCGATGAGAATCGGTCCAGCAGCGATGATCATCGGTGTCAATTCGATGTCGGCCATGACGGTGATACCGAATGTTGTGGCGAGACTCATGACGATTGGCAGTCCACAGATGAGCAAGACCTTCGGATTGCGGTGCAGAACCCACATCGTGATGGCGACAAAGGCCAGAGAGATGGGCAACATGCGTTCGAGTTCAGAATAGACCGCATCCGAGACATCGTGTAAGACAGGGGTCAATCCGGTGACGGTGATGGCGCGGCGGTTGCCACCATTGGACTCGGGGACTCTCCATTCCGTCTTGCCGGTCTCATCGTCCTCGTAGAGCATCGGTGAGAGCCTCTCGCCATACTGGCGACGGCAGAGTTCGCAGGAGGATGCATCCGATTTTTCATAGATTAATTCATGCGCATAGGCGATGAAGGCCTTGTGATCTCGAACCGTGTCCCCGGCGTCCCCCTTCGGGTCGACCCTCGCATCGATCTGGGTGTCCTCCATCTCGAAGCGGATGCCCATGACGACAACCGCCGTGTCCCAGACTCCGTCGCCATTGGTGTCGCGGACGAAATTCGTCATCAGATCGCCAGCGTTCTCGACCAGTCGATCGACCGTATCTTGCTGGTCGGGGATGCTGTATCCTTCGTTGGTATTGGTGCTGGAGGCAGGACAGTTTTGCAGTGATACGCCCTGAATGCCGTGATCCTCCATGGAGCAGGCGAAGCGTGCACGGCTGCTGTTCGCCTCCTTGATGATCTGTGATGGTGAGAGGATCCAGACGACGCCATCCTCACGGCCTCGGTCCTCTTTGTTCCAATCCAGGCCGCGTTGGTAATTCCCTTGGAGCGATTCATCATCGCCTTCAAGATATGATAATTGAGTGAGAATGGCTACGTCTGTGACGTTTTCCGAGCCTCGTTCATTCGGATTTTCGATGGCGTTATCCGTATGGATGTAGAGCATGACGATGTCCGTTGACCAACCCTCTCGGACCTCGAGAAGGAGTTCCTTGGACTCGGCTCCATCGGGCAGGTAGACCTCGACATCGCCGTTGATCTGATGCTGGAAGTCCATCGCATACTGGCCGATGAATCCCGTCGCGAGCAGGAGAATGATGATGACCGCCCCGGGGGAGCGTTGGATGGCCCCGTAGAATCCTCGAATGGGAACCTCGGCCGCATCGTGGACCCTCTCACCGATGCCATCCATCTTGTCGGATACATTGGCCCACATGTCCTTGGCGCCGCCGATGGTCGGCCCGGAGAGCATCGTCCGAACCGGGCCGAGAACGCGGTCGACCAGCGTCGACCGGTCTGAGGGAGGCGCCGATTCATCCGCCATTCGGGTCGGTCGAATCGCCGACCGATATTGAAGGCGCCGCATGATTGAGGTCCCTAAGGGGACCTCATGGCAGTGTTCAGTCGAGACCGAACTCGCGAACCAGAAGACGGCGCATCAGGCCTCTCGCACCTTGAAGGACGAGTGCTGTGAAGCAGAGAGACGCGCCGAGCATGCCGATCCAAGCGGCGGTCAGGCCTGGCCCGACAGACAGTGATACCGTGCCGTCGGTCAACCCTTCAACCTCGTTGAGGGCGCGGAATCCAATCGCAGTGCCCGTGGCGAGAAGCGAAATGCCCGGCACACCGAAGAATAGCAAGGGTTTCTTTTGAGAGAGGGAGATCAATGCGAAGCTCAGCACGGTGAATCCGTGTGAGAGGGCTGTGTATCGACTTCCCTTGGGTACGTCGTAGCGAATGCGTGTCGGCACCTCTGCCACCTTCAGGTCGAGGTCCTTGCAGAGGTTGAGAATTTCAAGGCAGGATTCCATCCCATCCAAGTCGATGCTCAGGCGCTCCAGCGCCTTCGGCCCGAAGGCGCGGAAACCGCTCTGCGTATCCTTGATGTTGAGGTCGCTCGAGAGGTTTGATGCAGCAGTGATGACCTTGATCCCAAGCGCGCGGTACGTTGGCATGCTATCACCTGCGCCACCGGAGACGAATCTGGACCCGATGACGACGTCGGATTCGCCTGCGAGAATTGGGGCGAGAAGGTTCGGAATATCCTTGGATTCATGCTGACCATCGCTGTCGAGAATGATCAGCGCGCGGGCGCCTCGCTCTTGGGCGATGGCGAAGATTGTTTTCAGCGCACCACCATAGCCACGATTGGCGCGGTGATGGTGAACGGTCGCTCCGAGCTTCCGAGCGATCCGCGACGAGGCATCCGAAGAGCCGTCATCGACACAGAGAACCTCATCGACGTGCGGCATGCAACCGAGCACGACGCTGCCGATCGTCTCCTCTTCATTGAAGACGGGCATGGCAGCCATAATCGGCCCTTCTCCAAGGGCGACGGCCACATGCGGTGCGCTCGACATCGGCCTCAACGCCCAACGACTTCCATTTCAACACTTCCCCGTCCCTGTCGCCCGTAGGGCGGGCTTGAGGAAGTGGGGATGCCGCGGGCCCATCAGGCCCACGGCAACCCGTGTGGGTATTCCGCTCAGTTGGAGAGCAGCTGGCTCACGGTCGTGACCGTGCGCTCGCCTTCGATGACCTTGCGCAGTGCGGACAGACTGATCACCAGGGGGATGTAGGTCTGGCCATCGCTTGTCGCGTAGGTTTCGCAGTCGCCGAAGGCGTGCTGGTTGATCGAGAGCTTGATCGCTCCGCCGGCATTGCTGCGGCGGGCGTAGCCCACGAGGAGGGACGGCGTCATGCCACCCTCCGAGGTTTCGTTCATCTGTTGTGCTTCATTTTCATTTTTCTTTGCCATATTGTTCAACTCCAAGTCCCGCGGCTGTCGGGGACCGAGTGGGACGTGACACGCGGCGGACCACCCTCTTTGCGAGGGGAGGGGTCCGCTGAATGGAAATGATTCACTCCGCTACGCGGAGATGAAAGTGAGTGAACCGCGCGTGTACGCGCGCCCGTGACGTTCAAGTGGGACTCAGGGCTGGCCGCGCTCGATGCACGTTCTCGTCACCGGCGGTGCCGGATTCATTGGCTCACACCTGGTCGACCATCTCGTCGCGCGCGGAGACCGTGTCAGCGTCTATGACAATATGAGCAGCGGGCGCGCAGAATTCCTCGCCCACCACGGCGACGCGGTCCAATTCATCCAAGGCGACCTGCTCGATCTCGACGCGACCGTCGCGGCGATGGAGGGCATCGAATTGGTCTTCCATCTCGCGGCCAACCCCGACATTCGCCTCGGAACACGGGTCACGGACACAGACCTGAAACAGGGAACCATCGCAACCTACAACGTGCTCGAAGCCATGCGACGCGCCGAAGTCAAACACATCGCATTCGCGAGCAGCAGCGTGGTCTATGGAGAGGCGGCCGAGATGCCCACCCCTGAGACCTATGGTCCCCTCTTCCCCATCAGCCTCTACGGTGCGAGCAAATTGGGCTCGGAGGCATTGATCACATCGTGGGTCGGCACCTTTGGCCTGAAGGCCTGGCTCTTCCGCTTCGCAAACATTGTCGGCGCCCGCGGCACACATGGCGTCATCTTCGACTTCATCCACAAACTCAAGGCGGACCCTTCCCGCCTCGAGGTCTTGGGCAATGGCCGGCAAGAAAAATCCTACATGGAGGTCGTCGATTGTGCACGGGCGATGATTCACCTCACCGAAACCACGGATGAGGCAGTCAACTGCTTCAACCTCGGCACCCACGATACCTGCAGCGTCCGACGCATCGCTGAGATCGTCATCGAGGAGACCGGATTCAAGAACGTCAGTATCGAGTACACCGGTGGCGATCGCGGCTGGGCGGGCGACGTGCCCAAGACGATGCTCGACCCCGCGCGCTTGTACGCGAGTGGATTCGAGCCGAACTACAATTCTGAGGAGAGCATCCGCCACACGGCGGCCACCCTGATTCAGGAGATTGGTTTGGAATGAAGACCGATTGCACCACCCGCAGAGCCTTGTTCGAAGATGAGAATGCGGATGCTCGCATGGGCGCGACCTTCGTCATCTCTGCGGCCCTGACCATCGCCCTCGTCTTCGTCTGGATCATCGCACCGCCGGCCAGCATCGGTGTGAGCGAGGGCCAATTGGCCCCCGAGATTATCGGACAGGGTTACCTGGATGGGGGATGGGAAGATTTCCAACTCACCGACCACATCAACTTCTCATGGGTCGAAGGCGCAGAAGGGCAATGGATTCTCCTCCAGTTCATCGACACAGATTGCCCCCATTGTTGGAAATCGGGCGCGGACATGAGTGAGCACTGGCCCATCTTTGGCGATTCAGGCGCCGTTCTCTATGTCACGATCGCCGTCGAGGTCGTCGGTAATGAACACAGCAGAGATGAGATCGTCGCGTTCAAGGAAAAGCAGGATTACGTGGGATGCAAATCGACCTCAAATTGCGAGAATCGACCCGGTGATGTCCACCCTTGGATGTATGTCGATGCCCTGAATTCCGACGTATCCGATGACTATGCTCTGCCCGGCGTCCCCTTCGAATTGCTGCTTTCACCCGATGGAATTGTGATCTGGAATGGGGCCCAGCACAAGTCGGATGGCTTGGACACGGTCGACAGCGCCCTGCGACACCATTTGATGGAGGATGCCTGAATGGTCGCATTTGCAGCGGACTGGCCGCTGATGCTGTTTCTAGCGCCGGTTGTCATTGGCATATTCATCGCGAGCCCGATGGGCGCACCCCGTCTTCCAGAGATGGGTGAAGCCCGCCGACGTCTGCTCGGGCTGCTTTTCATCGAAGCGGGTGGCTTCACCGCAAGCGTCTACACCTGGATGATTCACAATCAAATGGCCGCGACAGGCACAAGTGAGCTGTGTGCTGTGAAGGGACTGGTACAGTGTGGCTCCGTCATCGGTGACCCGACCTACAGCACCTTCCTCGGTCTTCCTTGGGGCATCGTCGGCATGGGTGCCTTTGCGGTCATCGGATGGCTCACACTGGCGATGTTCATGGAAATGAAGGCCGATTGGGCGGAGAAGTACCTCGACTATGCGTGGTATCTGAGCTTGCCCGGCATTGCCGGCATCGTCTGGCTGATCATCGTCGAGATGTTCCTCGTCGATGGCGCCCCTCACATTTGCCCGTACTGCACCTGTGTCCACATCGCCTTGGGTGCGACGATTTTCCTGCTGTACTCGCTTCGCAAGAATCGCGATGCGGGCCACTGGGAAATCACTCGACAGAAGTCCAAAGAGGAACTTCTCGCGCTGGCCCGAAAAGGGCGCAAGTGATCAGGGCTGATACGTGCCACCGATCTCGAACAAGGCCACATCGGTGCGCATGTCGACCGGCTCCATGCGGACGACGGTGACATCGAGGCGCACCTCTGATGCATAGTTCGAGCGCAACACATCGTAGAGACGGCCCTGCACGTCCGCCATCTGGGCGCCGCGCAGGATCGTCACCGTACGGATCGGATTCTGATCGGCGATCTCGACGATGAACTCGACAAGCCATTCTCGGTCTACCTGGACGCCCTCTTGACGTCCCTCTTTATGTTCTTCAGGGATGTACGCCATCGGTGTTGTTTCTGCACTGTCAGACTATCAATGCTTCCCTGATACCCCGTTACACAGCCCGGCGGGGGTCTGAAATAGGAGCGCGTTCAATCAGATGAGCCGCGCCGAAGAATCACCGTGGAGAGCACAAGCGCGCTAAACAAGAATAATATCGCCCCAAGCGACAAGAAATCGACAGGGTCGGCCCCATCCTCATATTGGAGTCCGACGACGCTTCGGATCTCGCCATCGACGGTGAGCACGGCGACCACACCCCAAATCTTGTCAGTCCCGTGCACGACGTATCCAGCCTCGGACTCTTCGCGGTCCAATGCTTCCCAAGTGACCTCATATCCAGCATCTCCCACGTACTCGAATGCAGATGCATTGATGCGAATCTGTCCCGTCAACACATCCTCGTGCTCATCGATACCATTGCTCGCGATCTCCGAATCCATCGACCGCTGTTGTTTCAGATGGAGGGTGATGCTGGCATTCTCTGTCCAAGGCCCCGCATCGACACGGATCACATCCCCGGTTGAATGGGTATTCCACTCGAGGCGCATCTCCTGCCAAGCGTCACGATCCAATTCTGCGGACATCACAGCGCCTGCGAGCCGATTGTAGGTGACGGCGCCGGTGACCTGGCCCTGACCATCGAACCAGAATGTCGGCAGTCCGAGGTTCTCATCCGGACTGAGTTCGGAAATCCTTGCGGTGGTGAGTGGGGTGCCGAATGGATCGTGATCGTCGGGGTGCAAGGCGATGCGCTCGACCCGGCCACTGTGGTCGGAGACGAAATCACCGATCCAAGGATCGATGGTTGCGCAGACCTCACACCATGTCGCCGTGTACTGTTCGATGAGAATTGCGTGTCCACCGGTGCGCTCGCGCTCGACCGACTGGAACTGCTCGGTGCGGGCACTCGCGAGCACGGGCAGAAGGAGGAGGGCGATGAGGGCGAGCGCCAGTGCCCTTCGCATGGGCTGAACGCCTCGGCCGGGTCTCATTTACATATCCCGGGCCCGGCCGACCGATTGGGGGGCGTCAGATGAGCAAACGCTGGTTTCAGGCGCATCAGCGCGACACCTGGCGTCGTCAGGCCCGCTCAAAGGGATACCGCGCCCGTTCCGCCTTCAAATTGAAGCAGATTCAGGAGCGCTTCGAACTGATTCGCGAAAGCGATGTCATCCTCGACGTCGGCTGCCACCCAGGCGGTTGGAGCCAGGTCTCGGTTGAGGAGACCGGTCCCCAAGGGCTTGTGATCGCCATCGACCTGCTGCCCTGCTCCCCGATCGAAGGCGTCCATCTGGTCATCGGCGACATCATGCATCCCGGCTCTCACGAACAAATCCTCGATTTATTGAATGAAGGGATCAAAGTCAATGGAAGCCCCATGCCCGAGGTGGTTGAGGGCGAGCAACGGCTGTTCAACGCCATCGTGTCCGACATCAGCCCGAACCTGACCGGTCAGTACGACCGCGACCAGGCCATCTCGCTCGAGCTGGTCGCGATGGTCTTCGATTTCACGCTCCCGCTCCTCGCCCCCGGCGGCGCCTTCGTCACCAAGGTCTTCCAGGGCACGGGCATCGAGGGCGTGATCAACGCGGCCAAGCAGCGCTTCTCACGCGTCCAGAGATTCTCTCCCGAAGCCAGCCGAAACTCATCCTCGGAGGTTTTCCTCATCTGTAAGAACAAACTTCCCAAACCGCGCAAGGGATTTCGCGAGACGACGGTTGCTCAGGAGTTGGACAACCACTTGGAGAATGTCGGCATCATCCAGCCGAAGGGCAATGATCCCGTAGAGGTACTAAAAAGCGGCTTTCGCGTCATCAAGAAGAGAGACTGAACCCTTCGTTGTTCACTTTCACTTTCACTTACCCCTCTGCGAAATGATGGTGGACCGTCGGCGCTCGTCTCGGTTGCTGGAAAGGAGATGAACCAATATGACCACAAGTGTCGCAACCCCCCGAAGCCCGCTACCGACCCGACCCCGAACGGATGCCCGTCAAAGCATCCTCAAAGAGATCGCCAACTCACGTGACAGAGCGCGAGGTGGCAATCCGAATCGAACGCTGGTCTCCGACCTGAAAATCGGTGCCCCGGTCGGCTGTGCCGAACTCCTCGTCCTGCGACGCTATCCCCGTCGAACGGTCTCGAGCAAGGCCTGGACCGGCGCCTTGGCAGCGGCCTGCGCCCGCGATGAGAGTGGATTGGTTGGCCTCGTCCTCTGGGGCGATCAAGTCGACCGCGTTCGCACCGGCGACATCATCCGAATCGAGAATGGGTGGTGCCGCATGAGTCAGGGCCAGAAGGTCGTCTCAACGGGGCGCACGGGCCGCTTGACAGTACTCGCAGCCTGAAAGGTGGGTGCGCTACCCTTCGGGCAACCATATTAAGGAGAAGTTGGTCGCCGGGCCGCTGAGGAATCACACATGCAGAAGCGCGCATCTTCCTGTTCCGCCTCCGGCGTCCCTTTGACGGACGCCAAGAGCACCTCTTTCCCCTGTCCCGCTTGCGGTGAGCCCATCGGCCGCAGCGAGAGATGCCGCAACCAAGCGGTCACGTATTACTGCCCGAGCTGTGGGTTCCAGGGTCCCTGAACCGGAGGATTTCTCATGGGAGAAGTTGCTGTCAAGTACAAGATCATGTGCGATCCGAATTACGAGGATGCGAACGCGGAAGAGATCGCATCATCGATGACCGCGATGCAGAGCGAGGTTGGCGTCGTCCAGATGGTTGAGACCAAGCCGCTCGCCTTCGGTCTGAAGTTCGTCGAGGCCCACTGCGTCATCCAAGAGGGTGACGGAACTGTCGATGAGTTCGAAGATGCGATCCGCGCCATCGATGGCGTCGGAGAAGTCGAAGTTCTCGAGATTGGCCGCCTCTGAAGGCACCACTCAGTACTGCGTCAGCGGTGCGCGCATGAATTCGCGCATCAGAATGGTTGCGTAGGTTCCACTGGGCAACGTGAATCGAAGTCTGAGACTGCAGCCGTCGGCATGCCAGAGTTCGCCATCGCGCGGGCCTTCTGAGGCGCGATTCGACAATCGTTCGCTCTCGACATCGCCGGCTTCTTCAACGCTGAATTCGGTGAAACCGATGGTCAGCGGACGTCGGCTGCCCCTAGAGGTCAGCCGCGGGATGCCCGAGACATTCCAATCCTGATCCTCGAGACCCATCTCGGCGACGACCTGGCGTTCGATCTGACCGGGTTGTGCATCTGAGTAGACCGACTCCCCTCCCGGCAGTGCGCCGGTCACGGCGAGTCGGCCGAGGCGGCAGTTTCGAGTGATGCGCGGCAAAAGGTCGGCCTCGGCCTCGACCAACTTGGCCATGTCGACCTTGCCATTGTCCTGAATGAGGCCGACGACGTCACCCTCGATCGGCTCGGACAGGGTGAGTCCCGCTTCGAGCCGAGCCGCGATGATGCGATTGAAGGCCTCGGATTGCAGGCTGTGGACCATCATCAATTGCAGGGAGTTCGGCAATTTTCGGAAGGCGCCCAGCCAATCCTCGGGCTTCTTCTTGAGAGCGTGCAGCATGTCCTTCTCAAAGCCGAGGTGCTGGGGGGCGATCTCCAGACATTGTTCCGCGTCCTGGGTTTCGCGCCACAGGGTTCGAAAGGCCTCGACCGCGGGCTGTTGATGGATGCCGGCCATGCCGAGGTAGGCGTCGACGGCGCCCATCCAATCATCATTGATGACCGCGCGACCGACGACCGGTGTGACCGGGCGGGTCGCGCCGAACCGTTGTGGGCCGATCCAGTTTGGGAAGCGGCCCTGGCCGAGTCGCTCGGCCATGCCCTCGAAGATGTGGTTGACGCGCTCGATGGCGGTTTTTGCGTCGAGAGGATTGCCGTCGGTATCGGCACATCCGCGAACCGTGATGGTGAATCGGTTGCCGCTGTGGTCGCCGAAGGAGAGTTTCTGATGACTTCGACCGAGAATCTCGATCTCCACATCGGGCATCTCGACGCCTGCAACTTTGGATTGCTGGGCATCGATGACGAGCAATTGAGTGGTGATGGCGCGCTTGTCCTTCGTCCCACTGAACCAGATTCGATTCTTCGAAATACCGATTGCACGGGCGAGTTTACCAACGAATCGATTCGTTTCCCAATTCGTCAATGTCACGCGAACGACGGTGAAGCGTCCCTTGGGGTCGAGGGCCGGCGTGCGGCCGACTTCTTCGACACGAAAATCTTCGAAGCGAGCCTTGAGCAGACCACCGATTCCCACACCCTCAGCGGCATAGCCGGTGAGACCACAGGCCGCGGCGATTTCCGCCGGCGTCATCTGGATTCCTCCGCTCAGGGCAGTGTGAGGCCATCGAATTCCTTGGCGATGTCCTTGCAGAGCTTCTGGAGGATCTTGGAGGGGTTCTTCCCTTTCTTGCAGCGCATGTAGAATTCGGGTTCGTCGAGTTCCGGATGACCGACGAAATAGTTCGCGTACTCCACATCCTTGCTGTCGTTGAGACGTGAACGGAACAGCTGGAGTGCCGTGTGACCCTCCTCTGTGATTCGGATTCGCAGTTCGCCGCCTTCGTTGAGAAGCACCTTGATTACCATGATGACCGACCCGGCGACCGGCCCCTCCCTTTTGAGCCTTTCAACGACCACCCACTCTGTGGGTGCATCCGAATTGGTGTGTGGACCGGGCTGGAGCCGGCCCATGCCGCCCGTCGACTTATCTATTCAATTCCGTTCGCCGGGTCCATGGTTAGCGGACGCGTTGGCGAGGATACCCTCGTTGGAGCGGATACCTTCGAGCGGGCTGCCGTGCCCATCCTCGTCGTCTCACTGCTGTTGACCGTCGCCCTCGGGTTGCAATTATTCCCTGCTTTGCCAGAATTTGATACCGACCTGTCGGCCTTCGCGCCAGAGACTCCATCCGAGGCCGCAGAGGCCCGCATGGTGGATCACTTTCCTCCCGAGAGCCGGCCGATGTTCATCCACGTGACGGCGGATGACGGGTCGAATGTCCTGAGCATGGATCATCTCATCGCCCAGCAGGATGCGCTCGCTGTAGTGTTGAACAGGTCCACACATGGTGGAAATTTCATCCAATCCTCGATCGCCGCCCCGCAGATTCTACAATTGGGCTTGGACGAGTCGAACGCGTCGGGCAGTGCACTGGCGGATTATACTGACTGGGAGGGTTTGCTGGATGCGATGGTTGACGGGGGTACCGTCTGCGGAGATGCGCTCACCGATGACCGAGCCCTGTCGACGGCTGCATTCGCCAAGGACAGCCTTCTGCACAACGACCTCGACATCCAACCGGTCTGTGATTATCTGGATGACCCGACGACCGCGGGTGATGCGACGCCAACGGCGAGCAGCACGCTCTGGGTCATCATGATCGACCCTGCAATCGATGATGGGGCGCGTCAGGCTTTCCAGAACCTCATCCGCGTGGAGTTGGATGAGATTTCTGATGAAACCGGTCTGGATTACCACTCGACCAGCTTGGATTTGATGAGCCACGACATCAACAAGGGCACATTGGGTGAACTGGCAAAACTGGTGATCGGTGCACTCGTCGTCGTCATCATCATTCTCGCTGTCGCCTTCCGCTCGGTTCGCGGCGTCGCCTTCCCGCTCGTCGGATTGTCAGCCGCGTTGGTGTGGACCTATGGCGGCATGGCGCTGGCCGATGTCGAATTCTCGATTTTGGAGGTTGCCGTCGCACCGGTCGTCCTCGGACTCGGCATCGACTACAGCATCCATCTGCAACGGCAATACAACACATTCCGGGCCGAGGGCTTGCCTGCCGGTCAGGCTTGGCTGAAAGGATTCGAGACCCTGAAGGTCGCACTGACCCTGGGCGTCATCACAACGATGGCCGCATTCATGGCCAATTTCGCATCCCCCCTGCCACCCTTGCGCACGTTTGGCTTCGGGCTCGCATTCGGTGTATTTTGTGCCTTCATCTCCTCGACGGTTCTCGTCGGCGCCCTCCACGTCGTGATGGAACGCGCGCCCGAGGCCCACGCACGCGATCTCGAATGGGCCCGCTTTGGGAAGTTCAGTCACGCCATGGTCTCCTTCCAACGCAAGCAGCAGGCCAAGGTCATCGGTGTGGTCGCACTGCTCACGGTGGCCTCGGTGATCGTCGCCGCGGCCCGCCTCGAAACAGAATTCGATCTGACGGATTTCCTCGACGAGGACATGGACGTCATGGAGGGCCGCGAAAAGTTGTACGATTCCTATGCAGCGACGGGCTGGAAGCCGGTCTATATCCTGATGGAGCCCGAGCATGGCGCCGACTCGATCCCCGATGATGCCGCGTTGCTCAACAGTTTGGGGCTGCTCGACAATTGGCTCGGGTCGACCGATGGCGTGGTCGCGCCATTCTCGACGGGGCAGAATACCCACCCGGCCTATGACGGTCCCTACCCGATTCTCCTCGATGCCGTACAGGGCGATGCCGCCTTTGGCGATGCCAACCACCTGCGCATCTCAGAATCGAAATTGGTCACGGCCGATGGATTCGAATCCGGCGGTATCGCGGCCGCTCTCGCCTCCTTGTCGGCCAACGATTCCCTTGCAGACCCCTTGACCGGCGAGACCTGGGCCGAGCGCGTCGATTCGGTCGTCGCACTCAACGAAGGGGCTGAGCCTGAAATCCTCTACATCCGCATGGAGGTTCTCGTCGAGGTGAAGACCAGCAGTGATAGTTCGGCTGTGCTCGTCGCACTCGAATCGACCATCGGCGACTTCTCAAGTCTCTCCGGCGTTCACGCGAACGTCTACCTCGCGGGCGATATCGTGAGCCTAGAGGCCGTGCTCGATGGCCTCACCGAATCCCAACTCACCTCGACCCTGATCAGCCTGGCCGTCTGCTTCATCGTCCTTCTCGCACTGACCCGCCGCATTGGACCGGCGCTGATCATCGTCCTGCCCGTGGCCCTCGCAGCGACCTGGGTGGTTGGCGCGATGGCGCTCCTCAATCTCAATTGGAATGTGATGACCGTTATGGTGACCGCCCTGACGATCGGACTCGGCATCGATTATTCGATTCACGTCTGGCAGCGATTCGAGGCGATGAAAGAGCAGGAAGGCGATGTCTGGGCCGGCCTGCGAGAGATGTACGCCTCGACCGGCGTGGCGCTGGTGCTCTCGGCGGGCACAACGATCTGCGGCTTCACCGTCCTCATGCTCTCCCAGATGCCCGTTGTGCAGGACTTCGGGGTCGTCACGGCGATTACGGTGTTCTTCTCGCTGATTCTCGCTCTCGTGCTATTGCCGGTTTTCCTCGTGCTCGACGCACAGTCGCGCAACGGTGACGAGAACGGTGCCTAAGCCGCGATACTCGCGACCAGGCCGGGCATCGACAGCTGCTGTTCCCTCGCGACCAGCAGGAGGGCCATCCACAGGGTGACGGGCCCGAGGGCACGACGCTTGCGTTGGGCACGACGCATGACCTCCTTGCGGTCGAGGTTGGACTCTTGGGCGATGCGGTCGAGCAGGGTCGTGATGTGCTGAGCGGCAGGGTCGATCATGGCGGGTTCGACGATGACCTCGGGTTCGACGGGTGTCTCGGGCGCCGGGACAGGGGTCGCACCTTGAGCCAGTCGTGGTGGATCTTCGAGCACCCGCATCACCGGCATCCAAGCGAAAGGCGCCTGCACCACTGAGATGTCGATCATCGGCCGCAAGCCTTCGGGTCGCACCTCGAGCCAGCCCGCCTCGATGAGATTGTCACGTACACGCGTCGCGACTTGCATCTCAAACCATCCGAGGTCATAGGCCCACATCCGACAGATTTCATCGTGGCCAATCGGCTCACCGGGGCGCACCCCCCATGTTTGAGCGAGGAGGATGGCGATGTCCGGTTCGTCAACCGAATGGGAGTCCATTGGCGTCGGGGGGTGGGTTAGAGTCCTTCATCGTCACGGGCCAAAGGTCATCCCTGACCACCCGCTGCGCGGCCCCGGACCGGTGGCTTTGAAGAGGTCGGCGTGCACGAAGAGAGGCGATTCCATGCGTGATTATATTGCACGAGACCCGAAAACGGGCCGCCCACTGAAAACCCGACGCCGCAGGAGTACGGGCCCCAACCTCGCCTACCAATCCGGCGAGGGCCCTTGGGATTCCATCCCATTGGCCAACATCCTGCCGCTGGCCAATGGAGACGTCAATGTCGAACCGGTCATTTGGGCGGATCGAGAGCGGCTCCTCCGAAGAGTCGACGGCATCCGAGCCCTGCCACGCATTCGAGGCCGAGATCAGAATCTCGCCCATGCCGCCTTGAAAGCCGCCCTCGGGGACCTCGACCCGCGATACCGCATCGCGGGCCTTGCCAGTCTGCCCTATTGTGCCCTGCAAGTGCCGGACAGTCTCTTTGAACACCTGCACGAATTGCTCGAGGATGTCGATGCGGAGGTCCGGGAGGCTGCACAGACCTGCTTGGTCATCGTCGCGCCCGTCTTTCCTTCGGCCACCGAGGAGACGCTCCGCCGACAGATGCGCGTCACCCAGAAGGGCCGCCGCCGCAACGGCTTCACCGCCCTCCGCAAAGTCGCGGGTGCTTGGCCGGAAGTCGCCGAACTCCACATTGACGAACTCATCCGAGAGGAGGATATTGAACTGCGCACCGAAGGCGCAGCCCTCCTATCCAAACTGGCCCGACACAAGTCGGCCTCTCTGTGGGATCTGATCGGATGGTGCCTCCAAGATGAAGCCGTCACCGTTCGACGCAATGCCGCTCGCGCGTTGGTGCCGCTCGCAGAACACGCACCCAGAGTCGCTCAAATCGCCCTCGAGATCGCCTTTTTCGACGAGGACGACAAAGTGCGAAACTTCGCCCTCAAGGCGAGCCAAAAACTCGACCCGAACTCCTTCCGGATGCAACGCCTCATCCTCGACGGCACGCGTCACTCCGACCGAGCCATCCGCATCTCATGCATCAAGACCCTCCCGATCATCTTGGTCGAAGCCGAGGTCCGCATCCAAGCGGCCGACCTCATGCTGCAGGAGACGGACAAGGAGATCCGCGCCCTCTTGCAGGAGCTGATGACCGACGAATCGCTCGAGGGCACGGAGGAACAGAAGAATCGTTTCCTCGCCCCGGCGCCCAAGGTCGAGGTGGATGAGGGTTCACTCTCTGAACTGTCTGCGCCACCCCCGCAACCCGACCCCATCGACCAGACCAACGCTGCAAAAAAGCCCGATCAGCGCCAACCCTCGCAGGACGAACTCTACTACGGCGACGACTTCGACGACGAGATGGACGATTTGGTCTGAGCCTCGCTCTCCCCGTAGGGGAGTCGGCACGGTTAAAGAGGGGCGTCAGGTCGCCGACGCCGAGGAATCCGCATGAGTGACGAAGACTTCGACACAAAGCGCGAGCAGTTCAACAATCTCTGGGACGGAATCACTCCCAAGGGTGTCAACCGAACCAAGTCGCTGAAGTTCCGCCAATACATCCGAGAACATGTGCGCCAGAAGAAGGTCGCCATGACCCGCACCAACTGCGAAAAGTACTGGATGGGCGAACTACAGAAGGAAATTCACGACGCGGAGACCTTCTGACCGAGCTGAACCCGATGTCCAGCACCAACGCGCTCTCCACCGTCCGTTTTTCGGATTGGGACCTCTCTGACGACATTGCTGATGCGATCGCCGCCAAGGGCTGGGATTACACCACGCCCATCCAGGCCGAGTCGGTGCCTCTGGCCCGGTCCGGCAAGGACATCGTCGGCCAGGCCCGGACCGGATCCGGCAAGACCGTGGCATTTGGCATCCCGATCATCGAGAATAGCGAACCGACGGGCACGACCCAGGCGCTCGTTCTCTGCCCGACCCGAGAACTCGCGACCCAGGTCAGCGAGGAACTGCAGTGGTTGCAGGGCGGCAAGGGACTGAAGTTCGTCACCGTCTACGGCGGCACGGACATCGACAAGCAGGCCAAGGTCCTCGATGCGGGCTGCGATGTGATCGTCGGCACGCCCGGACGCGTCATCGACATGACCAAGCGCGGCCACATCGATCTGTCAACCATCACCCGATTTGCCCTCGACGAAGCCGACAGAATGCTCGACATGGGCTTCTTCCCGGACATCCTATGGTGTCTGGAACGCCTCGAAAACCGACAGCAGACCCTGCTGTTCAGCGCCACTTTCCCCCAAGAGGTCCTCGAGGCGGCGAACGAATTCATCACCGGCGCCGAGCACGTCATGAGCGAGGAACTCGATGTCGAGGTGCCCGAGATCGACCAGTACATGGTCAAGATCGGCCGCGCCAACAAACTCTGGGTCCTCGGCCGACTCATGGTCCGCCTGAGCGAGGAGGATCAAGTCATCGTCTTCACCAATACCAAGCGCATGGTCGACCTTCTGGTCGAACGGCTAGAGCGTCACCGCTTCAGCGCCACCGGCCTGCACGGTGACATGGCACAGAACAAGCGCGAGCGCATCATCAAGGATTTCCGCGAGGGCTTGACCCGCGTTGTCATCGCCACCGATGTCGCAGCGCGTGGCCTCGACGTCGATGGCGTCACCATGGTCATCAATTACGACATCCCGAACGATTCAGAATCCTATGTCCACCGCATCGGCCGCACCGGCCGAATGGGCCGCAAAGGCGAGGCGTGGTCCTTCGTCTCCGGCGAGGACGCGCCGCTCATGAGCAAGGTCATCTCGACCTGGAACATGGTCGTCAAGGAGGTCGAAGCACCGCCACTCCCCGACGGCGTCGACCGAGACCCCGTCCGCAAGCAGAAGGATTGGGGTGAATCTGCCGATGTCTGGGGCATGGTCCCCATCCGCTTGGCCATCGATGGTGCTTCCAAGCTCGCCATCCACGCCTTCCTCTCCGACGAAGCGCGTCTTCCCGACCTCGCGATCGGCAACATCCGCCCCGAGGGGAACACCACCATCGTAGAAGTCCACAGGCAGAAGGCCCAGCACGCCCTCGACGCTCTCAAGGGCAAGTCCTTCAACGGCGCCAAGGTCAACGCTGACCTCGTCAACTGAGGCTCATTCCTCTTCTGAGGAAGGGGAAGGGGTCGGTTCGATCGTCACGATGGCGAGCCCGATGAACACCGCACTGAAGATCCAGGCGCGATAGGATCGGCCCCAGGCCTCGTTCCAGCGCTCCATCTCGGAGTAGCACCCCTCACCATCGGCATTCTCCCAACCGTTAACAGGCCCCCACGCACACTCGCCTGCTGTCGCCTTATAGCCGAGATTTTCCTCATCGACGGTCACTGCATAGGTCGCCCAACTGGCGAGGAGCAGACAGAGGACGATGACCACCTTCGACACGTTGGGGAGTGAATCTCGCAATCGAATTTCGTTCAATCGGGGCAGATCCTTGATGGAGGGCCTGACCGTCTTGTCGACCAATCCTTTGCGATCGAGTACGATATACCAGCCGAGCCACATGAGGACGAGAATGGCAAGGAATCCCTGACTGAGGATGAATTGATGGAATTCGAGCATCGGTGCCTCGCATCCCAAAGTGTTCGGCGAAGCTTCGCATCCACTCACCGCCAGTGGGTAGAGGACGACGAGCCGAATGAAATTCAGCACCTGAACGATGAGAATCATCGCTGCAATCGAGCGCCAGCGGGTTCGATTTTTGATGCCCGGTGTCAGCAGCATGAGGACGCTGAGAAAGATGATTTCGTGCAATCCAACGCACTCATCTGACACGAAAACAGGCACATAGCCACCGACAAATGAGGTGTTGATCAGATGCACTTGGGTCAAGGCGCCCGTATCATGTCGAACCAGAACCGCCGACCCATCCCAAATAAAATTCGACAAACTGGTCCACAACGAGGCGATGCCAGCCTGATAGGGCTCGAACGAGTTCGAGGTATCCGTTCCCCACCAGTAAATCGCCTCGACGATGAGTAGGACGAGCGGAATCCGCAGGTATCCATAGGCCAATTCACCGACCTCGGGCCACGACAAATCCTCCTTCGGAGGTGGCGTGGTTCGCTTCGCGCGCACGAGGTGCCGACACTCCCTCGGCGCTTCAAAGCAACCCTCCTGCCCAGCAGTCGGATTCAAGAAAGGTGAGCGCCAGCAAGCAACCGATGAGCACCGACCGTGCCGACGTCACCCTCGACGTCCTCGGCTTCCACTGCCCCGTGCCGGTCCACGAGACCAAGCGCACGCTGGCGACGATGGACACGGGAAATGTCCTGCTGGTGATGGCCGACGACCCGGAGACCAAGATGGACATGCCCGCCCTGCTCAATCGCACCGGTGATACACTCATCGAATTGCACGAGGAAGCCGGAGAATTCCATTACCGCATCCGCAAGGAGGCAATCGCATGAGCCCAATCATCGAGAAGACCGACGTCCCCGCCGATGCGCGGCTGCCGACCGAACACGGTGAATTCCGAATCCGAGTCTTCCACGACGAGACGACCGGATTCGATCACGTCGCCCTCACCCTCGGTGACATGGTCGGCCCCGACCCGGTCCTCGTCCGCATGCATTCCGAGTGCCTCACCGGTGACGGATTTGGTTCACTAAGGTGTGATTGTGGGGCGCAGTTGGATGCAGCACTGCAATCCATTCAGGAACACGGTTGGGGCTGCCTCCTCTACCTGCGCCAAGAGGGTCGGGGCATCGGCCTTCACGCCAAGATTCAGGCCTACAACCTCCAGGACAAGGGCGCGGACACCCTCGATGCCAACCTGATGCTCGGCCATCCTGCCGATGCGCGGGATTACGGCATCGCGGCCGACATGCTTCGCGCCGTCGGCATCCATGACGTCTGCCTCTTGACGAACAACCCCGACAAGGTCGAACAACTTCGAAACCACGGCATCACCGTTTCCGAACAGATGCCGCTCGTCGTCGGTGTCGGCAAAGACAACCGCGACTATCTCGAAACCAAGGCCCATCGCATGGGCCATGACATCTCCGATGCGGAATTGCAACAAGAGTAAGCAACATCAGAAGGCGCACTAAGAAGCGATTTTTTCAGCGACCGGGACCTGAGAACTGGACTGAGGGCGCAGCCCGAAGGAAGCGCGAAAGTACCCATCGATTAGAGTCGGTACGGTCGCGGCCCCATCAACTTCTGAACGCTATTTATCGATACTGAACGCTATGTAGCGTTGATGGGGCCGCGACCGGGAGTTGAACCCGGGGTGACAGAACCACAATCTATCGTCCTAACCACTAGACCACCGCAGCCACGATGTGAACCCGGCGACCTGCGCTCCGTATTTCAACCAAACGCACGACACCGCGGGCTCACCCGCGCAGGCGAGGGATTGAAGGGGCTGCTCGGTTCGGCAAGAACCATGCGCTCACGTGGTGTTGCCCTGCTTGTCATCGCATCGATGCTGCTCGCAGCCGTGCCGGTGTCCGCTGACGCCGTGATCCGCGCCGACCCGGTGGATCTGCTTCCGGATGGAGACTTTGAGGACGCGGGGGCGTGGTCTTTGTCCACGAACAAGGCCTATGTCACGGACGTCGCGGAGTACACCACTGCGATGGTGACAGATGGACACTTGTCGATGACCCATTCCCGCGCGCAGAATCATGCGGACATGACGGTCTGGTCGTCTGATTCTCCGTCAGATGATTTGTTGGCGACGGGGATGCCTGACTGCATGCGCCCGGCGACCGACCCGGTGTGTGATAACGACCTGGATGGCGATTCGGATGGTGGATATGCGTGGTCGAAAGGCCCCGTCATCGAGACCGAGGGCTTCGATCTGTCCGCCGGCGCCACCTATCCGTTGAACAATGTCTCATTGGTCGTCGCATTCCGAGTGCCGGCTTCCCTTTCCCAAGACAGTGTGCGTGTGATTGTGCAGTCTGAGGGTGTGACCCACCTGGTGAAGACCTACGCCCACACGATGGGCGAGATCAACTACATGCAGAACAATGCCAAGCATTTCCCGTTGGAGTCGTTGAAGGATTGGACTTGGGATGAGTTGTCAAATATCACCGTGACAATGGATTATGTGTCCGTGGGTGAATTCGATGATTCCGAATTGCAGGTTGATGCCGTCGGTCTATGGGTGCGATATCTGCAGCCCTGGGGCACGTTCGAGATGGCCAAAGCGAGCCATACCGTCACCTTTGATGCGTTCCCGGTGATGCCGATGGACCTCGCGGATGGCGTGCATTCCAATCTGAGTTTGACACCCTGTGGACTCGAGGGTGTGGGTTCCTGGGAGAGTGATTCCATCGAGCGTCCCTATGCCCAGGATTGGGGTCGCTTCCACCCTACGGTGACTGGAAATGCCAGCTGGAAGATCCAATCCTCGACTGATGATGTGAACTGGGGTGCTTGGACTGTGATCAGTGAGGGCGATGATTTGCCGATCGAGAAGCATCTTCGGGTCGAGGGGACACTATTCGATGGTTGCATTGAATCTGTCAAGGTGGATTTGAATGATCCAACCTTGACTCTGAACGGTATGATTACCGGTTCTGGTGATTCCATGGTCACGGAGTTCGCCAAGATTCGCTTCGCCATGAATGGCGAAGAGGTGGCAGCGTTCGACATCGCCCCGGGTCCATTCTCTGCGGCCATTCCGGTCGGGCATCTTCTCGATGTCGGCGGTGGCGACATCGACATTGGCGTGGCGGCACGATTCCATTGGTCGAGCAACGGCAGTGCCGATTCCATCGTTGTGGATGTCGAGGACATGTCGATCGGTGGCGGTTTCGAGATCGAATGGGATCTTGACCCCGTGTGTGAAAGCCAGCCCGACCAATCCTTTTCCGAAGACGGCGGTGGCCGACTGATCGACTTCCGCTTCACCTGTACCGATGATTACACCGACGCCGATGACCTGATCATTACGGCGTCGAGCGATTCACCTGGAATCATCGAGGCGAGTATCGTCAATGACCAGATTCGCCTCCAGCCTCAGCCGGATATGCACGGCGTCGCCGATGTCACCATCGTCGTGGTGGATGAGCGGGGGAACATCTGGACGGACAATTTGACCGCCCTGATCACACCGGTGGATGATGCGCCTGAGATGGATGTGCTTCCCGTCGTGGTATCGATCGAAGTCGGTGATGTGCTGCAATTGCCCTTTGGCTATTCAGATCGAGATACCGACGCTCAATTCTTGACTTTCAACGTGACGCCCGATTGGGCGGTCGTCTCCGGTGGCATGCTGTGGATTGCACCGACCGTGGCTGGCTCGCACTTCCTCACGGTCTCTCTCTCCGATGGCACGACAACCATCGACCAGCGGATGACCGTGACCGCGACGTTGCGCGCAGACCTCTGGGTCCAGAGTATTGAATTGAGTCACATTGGCGTCGGGGAAGGCGACCTGACAGATGGCGACGATGTTCTCATCGAAGTCTACGTGAAGAATGACGGACAGACCATGGCCCAACCCGTCACGGTTCGCTGCACCGTCGATGGCCTGACCGTTGACACCGATCAAATCGGCGTCATCGAACCCTTGTCTCTGGAGACGGCCCAATGCGAATGGGCCATCTCGGGAAGTGGGAATGTGACGCTCAGCATCGAGATTGATTGGACCGATGAAATCGATGAGACGAACGAGGTCAACAATCTGATCTCCTATCCGCTCGTGGTCGAGCCCGGTGTGGAGAACCCCGGCACACCTAGCGATGCTTCAGAATCCGAGAGCAAAGGCGATGGCAATTCCAAGATGCTCTGGGGCGGCCTCATCATCGTCGGATTGTTCGGTCTAGCTCTGCTGCAATTGGGCCCCGGTCGCATCCGCCGCATCGAATGAGCGGATTCGGCCAATCAAACGGCTCCTCCGGGCTGATAATGGTAAAATCGGCCTGAATGGTTATACCCGGTCGTCGCATCTTCGGGTCGTTCCCACAATGATCGGTGCTCCGGTCAGGGGGTGTGGAACGGGGTGGTGTACCACATGGCAAAACTGAAGATCCGTCTCGAGAACGAGACTTGGGTGTACGAAGAATTTGAACAGGCGTGAACGGTTCTATAGGATTCATTCCTCTGCGGAGGGCGACTTCTTCCAGGCTTTTGGATAGATGTCTGCTGCCAGGAAGACCGATTCAGGTCTTGCGACTTCTCCCGTCTTCATGTCAGCGATCATTTCCGACCGTGTCAACATCGAGGCTGTTGCGACCAATTCGCCTTTGAGGGTCATCAGCCGCACCGTGTCTCCACGCGCGAGGTCAGGTGCGACCGAGACGATGCCCGGCCGGTTGAGTGCGGCGCCATGGGCGACCGCGGCGGCGGCGCCATCCTTGATGACGACAGCGGGAAGGTCTGAGACCAGTGATTCAACCGGTGCGAGGACCTTTCGAATCGCCTCCTCTTCTCCCTTCTCTCGCCACAGCCACAGGGCGTCGGCGAGTTCCTGCAGGCAGATGACGTGGTGTTCAGCGAATCGGCCCGAACGGGTTCGGCGCAATTCTTTGAGTTGGATGGGATGGCCCAGAAGCAGCCCGATGTCGCGGGCGAAGGTACGCACATAGGTGCCCGCATCGCAGGTCATCTCGATAACCGCATCCCGTCCATCGACCCCGAGGAGTCGATTGACCATGTTCCGCGAACGGACCTGCACCTTGACCGCGGAGATCTCGGGCGGGACGTTGTAGACCTGACCGGATAGTTGGGTGATGGCCCGTTCCAGGGCATCCGCATCGAAGGCGCGCGGAGCGCGCAGCACACAGACGTAGGTCTTGTCATGCGCGAGAACCTTCTTCGTCAACCGCATCGAACGGCCAGCGAGAAGGACGAGCACACCGGTGGCGAAGGGATCGAGTGTGCCACCATGGCCCAATTTGTCGACCCCGAGCAGGTCACGAGCCCATGCGGATACCTGGTGGCTATTCGGTCCAGCCGGCTTGTCGATGACCAGCATTCCCGCTTCCAGTAATGCCTCCAGCGTGCGGTCGATGGGGGCACATCCGTGGGCGTTTGAGGTCGTCGAATCCGCGTCGATTGTGATGGTTGTCATGTGTTCTCCTCCAGACGGGTCAGCACCGCATTCAAGACATCATCGATGGAGAGGTCATCGGAATGAATGATACAATCATAGGGTTCTCGGGATTGAATGTCGATGTCGTAGAGCTTTGCATAACGCGCTGCATCCGAGGCCATTCTCGCATCGCCTTTGTCCCGTTGATCCTGCATGGCCCCGCCCTCACGGCTGACCACACGGCGGGCGCGTTCGTCGGCGCTAACCTCAACCCAGACCCGCAGGCATTCGAGTTCGAGGTTGTGTGCCCACCAGCCAGCGAGCCGACTTTCGACGACATCTGGGCCGTCTGGCGAGGTCATGCGATCCTGCAGCAAACGGTCGAGGTCTCGGTCGACCTCTGGGTCGGAGAGGCAGAGCTGGCTGAAGTTTTCGAGAGAGATGTTGCGGGCGCTTGCCTCTTGGCGGAAGATTTCACCGCCATTGACACTGGACCAGCCCTTGGCAGTGCAGAGGTTGGCGACCAGGGTGCTCGTGCCTGAACCGGGATGACCGCTGACGGTGACGCGGACCACGTCAGCGCCTCCACTCCTCGAAGCAGACGGTGCATCGGTTGCGCCCACTGCTCGTTCTGACAATCTCGTTGCCCGAACAGCCCGGACAGGTCGCGCCTTCCACAACCATGGATCTGGAGCGGCTTCGAGCGGCGGCCGATTCAATGATCTCAGGTGCGGCTTCCTCCTCTTCCTGTGTACCGCGCATGCGTCGTTGGCTGCGCTGGGTGCGTCGGCTGCTTTTCTTGTCGGATTTCTTCTCCTTGAGCAGGACGAGCAATGGCTCCTCCATCTTCTCGCCGGCCAGCACCCAGGGATGGGATCGGTACCGGAACATTCGGATGTGACGGTCGACGACCCGGCCGAGCGGTGCGCTCAGGGTGATGTAGGCACCGATCCAAGCGGGGAAGATCAGGATTCGACCCTGAAATGACCACTGCGCAGTCCATGGAAGGCTGATGTGGCCGACCCGAAAATTATCGACCATGACATACATCCAACTGAAGATGCCAATGATGAAAATCATCGTGAACATCATCGGTTTCATCATGCTCATCGACTGCTTGGTCGATTCGGGCATCAGGTACATCTGCATCTTCTGAATCTTCTCCAATCGGACATGGTCGCGGGCCAGTCGTGCCTCGTTCAACAACTTGCGAAGTTCCTTGTTGCGGTGGTTCAGGTGGGCTTGCTTCAGAGGGTCGACGAAAATTGCGCGGAAGACCGTGTTGACAATCATGATTGTCGAGCCGACCAGCAGAACGGTGGGGACGAAGTACTGGTCGTGGAAGGGGATGGCCGGTTCGAGAACGCCACCCGCAAGGACGGCCATCGATTCACGTAGAGATTCGTTGAGCATGATGAACGACATGCCGATGAGCAGGATGATCGGCATCAGGAGCTGGCTGATGGGAAGTTCGGGCTCCTCCGGAATCTCTTCGGTCACGTTTCTCGCGCATAGAGGGCGCGCCATCAACCCTTCGGGTTGAATCCGACGCATTCAGGGGGACGAAGAGTTCATTCCCCGCGGCGGGGATGGCTTGGCGTGGACAGCCCTGAACAGGCACTGCGCGAGGCGCACGCGGCGGAGGTCGAGGGCAACCTCGCTGGGGCCGAATCCATCCTGCGAGATTCTTGCAAGCGCTGGAAGCGTGAACCGGAGTTCAAGATGCGCCATGGGCGTGTTTTGCGACGAATGGGATTGGAGAAAAAAGCCCTGAAGGTCTATCGAACGCTCCTCAAAGCCCACCCTCAACGCGCGGACGCCGCCACCGCTGCCGCCGAGTGCGCGATGGCACTGGGCAAAGCGCGCCTCTCGGAAACCCTCTGGGGCCGGGCATTGGCCGTCGGTGCCTCCTCAGATGAGTCGACCGCCGGCCTGTGCCGGGCGATGTGGCTCCGCGGCCAGAAGGAAGAGGCTTGGCAGCGTGCCCTGCAAGCCTTCGTCCAACAGGGCCGCATCGGCAAAAGTCTGCACGCCTTCCTTGAGGAGTGCGCCCCCATTCTTGGAGAGGCCGTGCCCGAACTCGATCTACTCGAGATCGGCGAATTCGCAGAGGAGCCCGCTGGATTGAGTGCGATTCGAACCGAATCTCAACTCCCACAGACCGCTTTCGCATCTGATTCGATGGAGGCCATGGCGGGCATCGCCGCCGATGACCTGACAACATTGACAGATGTGTCCGTCACAGACGCTTTGCTCAGCTCCGGAAACGAAGAGGGTGCTGCTGTCGACATGAGCGCATTGGCCTTGCCTAAACCGGATATCTCCGCTCGACCCGAGGTTGAGATCCCGGAGGACCTTCTCGACTTCGACTGAATTCGCTCAGAACTTGAACGAACAGACGCTGCATTCGGATAGACCGGGGGCATTCTCTGCATTGCAGATCGGACAGGTCTGGACCTCACCATCGGCGGCTGCCTCAGGTGCATCTCCACCAGTGATCTTGGCCAGAGCGGCATCCATCGCATCATCTTCAGGGGAATCGGAGACATCCGCTTCAGGTTCAGGTTCCGCTTCCTCGGCCGGCTCTTCGGCGGCCTCCTCAACGGCTTCCTCTTCCTCGCCTTCCTCTTCTTCAGCTTCCTCGGCTTCCTCAACGGCTTCCTCAACGGCTTCCTCTTCCTCGGCTGCTGCCTCGGGCTCGGGTTCCGGTTCGGGCGCGGGTTCATCCATCGGTGAGATGTCGTCTTCGACCTCAGCACCGACGTCGATGCCGTGGACTTCTTGGGCGTCGCTGACCTTGAATCCGGCTTCAGGGTCTCCCTTGAATTCGTAGGAGACCTCGATGCGCTCGCCTCGGCCCACGGTGCCAATCTTCCACGACATCTTCTTGCCGTCGGTGGTCGCTTCTTCGGTCATCTTGCACTTGACCTTGCCACCACCTGAGGTGGTTGCCTTCCACTCGACGAGTTCGAATGCGCCCGGGATGATGTCGTGAATGATGACATCCTGTAGGGCTGAATCCGCTCGGTTGTTGAACATAATCATCACTTCGTAGCGGCCGGCTCCGCCAGCCGGGAAGACCTCCTTCCCAGAGTCGTAGTTGACCTTGCGGTGCGTCACTCGCACAGCGGGGACAACGTTGAGTCCACGGGTTGCGACAGGACCGAATCTCTCGGCACTGAAATCGATGCGCGCCGGTGCGGCGACCACATCATTCGCGGGGCTGGGGTCGGGTGCGGTGAGCGGATAGGAGATGCTCATCTTGTGACCCGGGGCCAGGCCGATGGGACCCTTGGTGCCAATGGTGATCAGCATCGTGTGTCCGGGGCCGTCCGGTGAGACGCGGTTCTCTTCCAGCGTGATGCCTTCTTTGAGTTCGACGCGGAACTGATCGCGAATCAGCTCGTTGCCGTCGATGCTCGCCTTCAGGCCGTCCGCATCGGGTGCCGTGAAGATGCCCGGCACATCGTCGGTGATGCGCAGCAGGTTGATCGTCGCTGAGCCGGTGTTCTCGATTTCCATTGTCGCCGTCAGATCGGTCGACCGATAGTGGCGAAGGACATCGATGGAGTAGTTCTTCTCGACCGCGGCTTCGAGCACCTCGATGGTCAACGGTTGCAGCGTGACCGTGCCTTCCGTGGCCTGACTGACCCGCGGGATGACGGTGTAGAGCAACTCTTGGCTGAAAGTCGGCTTGTCGCCCGAATGAACGACCTCCACATCGCTCTCCCAGCGTCCATCCGGCAGAACATCATCGGTGACGTCCGAGATGTCGAACAGGGCCTCGCTCTCACCGGTCTGTGTGACGGTGAGGTTGGTCAGGTCGACGGTGAACGACGACCGGTTCTCGAAGACTGCCTGACAGCGGTAATTGTCGGGGCGGTCGTCCTCATCGACGACCATGTAAGAGAATCCTCGGCAGTGCGCATCGATCTCTTGGAAGCACATGCCTGACAGGGTGGCATCGGCGGAGTAGGTCGCCGTCGCATGGCCTGCATCGATTGCGTCGATCGCTTCAGCGGTGACGGCGGTCGGCACGGAGAGCGTGCGACTCTCGCCCGAGGGCAAGCGGCCGACGTCCCAGGTGACGGTGTCACCTTGCTTGTCGAATCCTTCACCTTCTCCGACTTGAATCTGGACCGGGAAGACGCGGGTGACGACGATGTCGTTCAACTGGACCGGGCTCAGATTCTCGACCTCGATTTCGAGGAAAATTTGCTGGGCATCGCTGTCGCGGACGACAGAGAGGCTGCGTTCTTGATCTCGCTCTGGGTTGGTGTCGATGCGCTCTCGCACACAGAGCATGCGGGGGCCTTCAACGCCGTAGTCGACGCTCTCGTCCGCACCGGCCTCGAGCTCTGCAAAGGGCAGATCGCCAGAGATGTCGGCGTGGTCGGTATTTGCCAGAAGCACATCGATGTCCCAGAGGCGATCCTTTGCGCTCGGGTTCGCGAGGGTGAGTACACCACTGACGGATTGCTTGACGACTTCGCCGTCGGCGGACAGGGTGACATCCTCAACTTCACTGAGGGTGCCGACCAACTTGTCGCCGGGAATGGCATCGACGGACGCAGCGGCTCGGATTGTGCCGCCGGCCAACGAGGGCGCGGCCACTTCAGCCGGCGCCTCTTCCGCGACGTCTTCAGCATCATCCGCCTCGGGTTCGGCGGGCGGTGCGAGTAGATCCAATGCAGGCGGTGCGGGGGGCGCCTCATCGGCCTCCTCCTCTTCTCCAGCCTCATCATCTGCGTCCGATTCCTCTTCGGCATCGCCAATCTCGGGTGGTGCCGGCGGTGCCGGCGGTGCGAGCAGATCGAATTCGGGGGAATCCTCGGCCTCTTCCTCATCCGCCAATTCAGGCGGTGCGGGTGGTGCCGGAGGTGCGAGCAGGTCCATGCCGGGGGGCGCGGGCGGCTCTGGCGGTGCGCCGGGTTCGGGATGGGCCAAGTCGCTCAGGAGATCCATCGGATCGGCGAGATTGTCATCTTCCATGCCGGGTGGTGCAGGCGGCTCGGGCGGCATCGGTGGCACGTCGAGATCCGGGGGGGCCGGCGGCGTGGGCGGCGGTTCAAGGCCCGGGGGAGCGGGCGGGGTGGGAGGCGCATCCATGTCGGGAGGCGCGGGCGGTGTGGGCGGCGGCTCCATGCCGGGCGGTGCCGGAGGAGTCGGCGGTGCAGGGGGAATTCCGGGGGGTGGGGGGGGCATCGGTCCGTCAGCGTTTTCTTCACTCATTCATTCGTCCTCCAAGACACCGTAGGGGTGCCTTTGGCACAGTGATGAAAGCGGTATAACCATTGTCACCCAACGGACAGCCCATCACGCAACGCCCAAGGCCGGTCGGAGGGTTGAAGAACCACTTCAACGGGCCCCCGAATTGATGAGTGTAAGCGACAGCACCAGTCCGCCCGTTCTATTCGTTGTAGGCACAGCCGGCGCCGGCAAGAGCACTCTGGTCACAGCCTTCCAGCGCTGGACCCGTTTTCTCGAGGTCGAATGCCTGACCATCAACTTGGACCCGGGCGCGGAGCGCGTCCATTTCGATCCCGAGTTTGACGTCCGCGACATCATCAGTCTGCACGAGGTGATGGACGAATACGATCTCGGCCCCAACGGCGCGCAGATTCTCGCCGCCGACCTCGTCGCCGCTCAATCCTATGACATCCAGGAGCAACTCGAGGGTCTCTCCGGTGACCTGCTCGTCATCGACACGCCGGGCCAAGTTGAGTTGTTCGCCTTCCGTGAGGCCAGCACCCACATGGTCGAGGTGCTCGGCCAAGGCCAAGCGGCGCTCGTCTTCCTCTTCGACCCGATGCTGTCTCAGACCGCGTCGGGATTCGTCAGTCAGATGCTGCTCTCCAACATCGTCCACTTCCGCCTCGGCCTGCCAACAGCGAACTTCCTCTCAAAGGCCGATCTTCTGCCACCCGAGGACCTCGAACGCGTTCTCGGCTGGGGTGAAGACCTCGATCAACTCGAGGCTGCCCTGTTCGAAGAGGCAGGTGGCCAGCGAACCGAGTTCGCCATCGGCCAGTTGCGCATGATGAAGAACTCCCAAATCCAACCCGGTCTCATCCCGCTCTCCAGCGAGCAGGAAGAGGGCTTGGCAGACATCCTCTCATTCGCCCAATCCATCTTTGGCGGCATGGCCGACACCCGCGATGGATTCCAAGGGGACATCGAGGGAGAGCGAGACTGAGGGATGCATCGTGGCCGACGACCTTGAGCACCTGCTCGCCATCGATGACCTCGGTGACAATTTCCGCCCAATTCTAGAATGGGCGATTCGTTACAAGCAGGACCCTGAGCCAGATTACGACTTCAGGCCGCTCGATGAACTGAGCATCGGTTGCATCTATGAGAAGCCGAGCACGCGCACGCGCGTCTCCTTTGAGGTCGGCATCCACAAGCTCGGCGGACAAGCGCTCACACTGCTGAAGAATGACATCCAGATGGGCAAGTCCGAGACAATTGCCGACACCGCTGCAGTCCTCTCCCGCTATCTCGATGGCATCACCTACCGCTGCTTCGGGCACGACATGGTCGCCACCCTCGCAGAGCACGCCACCGTGCCGGTGATCAACGCCCTCTCGGACAAGCATCACCCCTGCCAGGCCGCGGCCGACCTGATGACCATCATGGAGCGCAACCCGACCTTGGAGGGCGAGCGCGTCGCCTACGTCGGCGATGGCAACAATGTGCTACACGATCTGATGCTCGCCTGCGCCCTCCTCGGCGTCGACTGCATCTGGGCAGTCCCCGCAGGATACGAGCCCGATGAGGAGATCGTCGGTCGCGCTGTGGAGATTAGCGAGAAGACGGGCGCCGCGATGGTTCAAACCCACGACCCGGTCGAAGCCGTCACCGGTGCGACAATCGTCTACACCGATGTATTTGTCAGCATGGGTGAAGAACACCTCGAAGACAAAATCAACGCCTTCGATGGATTCCAGGTCAACGAAGAACTCGTCGCCCACGCCACGGACGGTTACGGATTCATGCATTGCCTGCCCGCACACCGCGGCGACGAGGTCACCGATGGCGTCATCGACAGCGAGAATAGCATCGTCTTTGATCAAGCCGAGAACCGCATGTGGGCGCAGATGGCATTGCTCACCTATTTGTGCAATCCAGCGGCCTTCATCGCCTATGTCGAACTCTACTGAACCAAGGGAATCAGCACGCTGGCGAGGAAGCCGGCCAACCCCAACATCATCGCCAGTCGAAGCGTCCGTTGCGCTCCATAATCCTCGCCCCTATAGAGACGAGGCTTGACAGATACAAGGGCGAGCATGGCTGGTAATTGCGTCAGCATAAGTCCCATCGGCAGCAAGCCGCGGGCATAGGGGAAGACGAGCGGGAGCAGTGACATCAGAATGAGGATCTGCGCATACCCACGCGCGGTCTCCGCACCGACCTGCTTGGTCAAAGTCTCACGATCGGCATCGCCCTCTTCATCCTCGATGTCCTTGACGATCTCACGCGCCGCATTGACCATCGCAGCCACCGCGGCCACGAACCACACCAGCGGTGTCAGAACACCGCCCACCGCACCCGCACCAAACACGATCACGATCCCCACGAGCAGAGAGACCGACAGATTCCCAGCCAAGCCCTTGTGCTTCAATGAGAAAGACTGCGGCACGACCATCTCGTAGTGGAACATCAGCAGGAAGGCGAGGAACCAGATGCCGATGGAGGGCAACCAAGCTTCCAATCCATCGGTCCATCGCGCGGTCACGACCATCGCCGTGAGCAAGGCGACGATCGACAACAGGAAGCAGAATCTGGCGATGGCTTTGGCCTGATACTCGGTCAGTGCGCCGCTCGGAATCGGGCGCTCAGGGTGATTGATCGCGTCCGATTCAGCATCGAAGATGTCGTTGAATGCATTCCAGGCCCCCATGAAGGTCGCGACACAAAAGGCGTGCAGGCCGACGATGATCCACTCGATGCCCGTCAGGTCAACCCTGACCATCAGGGCACCGACGGCCACCGTCGAGGCGCCGACCAGTGCATTGGGGCCGCGGATCAACCGCCATGCGGACTGCATCAGCGCGCACGAAGCGCCACCGACACTTCAGGCATGCGCTCCCGCCGTGGCGGGACCGTCGCTGTGGTTGCGGTTCTTCAGCGTCCACAGGCAGACCGAGTAGCGCGCGCCTCGAAAGAAGCCGCGCACAATCCCGACCTTCTCGAAGCGGGGATCCTTGGACAGGATGTTGCCGACCTGATTCATCGTCGCGCCCCAACTGAACCGTTCGTTCAGGTGATCGAAGACCTCGACCGTGTTGGCGCGGCCGCGCTCCGTGAGGAAGACGCGCACCTCTTCGCGAAGTCGCTTGGTGCGACTCATGCCATCGCCTCCAAGCTGCGGCGGTGCAGGTGACTCCAGACCGGGGTCTGGACCAGCGGCCGCCAGTTTCCATTCTCTTGCGCGCCGCTGGCATGAACCAGGGCGCCGTCCTTTCGTGATCTCGGGCGGCGTGTTGCCACCAGAGAGGCGAAGGACACCTTCTCTTTCTGCTGCATCTCTTCAGGGTGCATGGATGCCTCGATTGCGGGACTGCCTATCAAGAAAGGTGGATGAGAGCAAGTGAAAATGAAAGTGAACTTGGTTCGCAGTCCATCGTTTGACAGATTCACTTTGACCTGAAACTGAACGCCCTACCTGCATGGACGCGGCGTTCCGTTGATATACCGGCTGTCGGTCGCCCGGTTCCGCGCTCGTATGGTGTAGCGGCCCATCATGGTGGACTCTCAATCCATCGACCCGGATTCGAATTCCGGTACGAGCATCTAACCATAATCAAGAAGCGTTGCTCGTACCGGAATTGATAGACAGCGGTCCCCGGCGAATTCCATGCGCGTCTTCTCTCTCACGGTCGAGGTCTTCGTCAAGATCGGCGGGAATGTGTTGTTCGACATCGTCGATTGGACCTATCATCCGGACAAACCGGTCCCGGATGGCTTCGAGAATCTCAACACGATGAAGTTGTACACGGCGGGCGGTGTGTTGGATATGCTGCCAGAGGGGCGCGCTTTTGTCATACTATGGGATGATTTCATGATTTCACAGAATGTGAGCTGACAAAGGACATATTCCCCAACGATTGATAAACGGCACGAAGAAGTTGGATTCGATTGCGATGGAGACCACTGAGGCAGCCGCTCCTCTGGGTACAGATGGTCTACCCATCATGCCCGCGCCACCGGCATGGTACTGGATGTTGCTCGGTCGAATCATCATCCTGTCCATCGTCGGTTTCTCTCTGTGGTACTACCAGTTCGAATCCCTATTCGTTGTCATCATCTTGTTCATCCTCGTCGTACCGATGGAAAAATTGTTCCCGAGGCACCAGGGACAGAAGGTGCGACGCCCCAAATGGAAACTCGATGTGACCTACGCACTTTCGCAGCCGTTCCTCAATGTATTCGGCGTCATCTTCGCGGTGTTGATCAGCTTCTTCTCATTCACATGGGCCCTTGGCCTCATCGTGCGCTATTTTGGACTCGTCGCGATGATTCCGGGCTATATCCAACCGGTCGTCGCTTTCATGCTGTTCGATTTCTTCGGTTATTGGGCCCATCGTTGGTATCATGAAGTTCCAGAACTTTGGAAATTTCATTCCATCCATCATTCACCTGAGCACATGGATTGGATCAGCGGATTCCGTGTCCACCCCATGGATTTTGCATTGATTGGGCCGGGCTTCTTTTTCTTGATCTTCGCCGGATTCAGCCCGGAGACCAGTGGCATCCTCGCTGCACTTCAGATCATCACCGGTCTCTTCCTGCACGCCAATGTGTCCTGGAAACTCCGTCCTTTACACCGCTTGATTCCAACGCCGGAGTTCCACCACTGGCATCATGCCAACGAGAAGGAGGCACACTGTTCGAACTACTCCGGCTTCCTGCCGCTATGGGATATCATCTTCGGGACCTACTACATGCCCCATGACAAGCGTCCAGAGAAGTATGGCGTCGATGAGAATCTACCCCAAGGCATGCTCGGTCAATTGAAGCATCCCATCGAGGGGTGGGGCAACCCCTTGAGATTCGTCATCCATCCTTTCCGAACCATTGGTTCCTGGTGGAGGTTCTCCAAGCAGGTGCTGAAGGGGGTTCGGTACTCGACCTTCCGAAAGAGAGGGCCGTATCGCCCACCGTTCCGAGAATGAGATCAGGATCTCATGCGAAGCGGCCTGTTTGGAAGTCCATGATGGCCGTGCGAATTTCGGCATCGGTATTCATCACGAACGGTCCATATCTCGCGATCGGCTCATCGATCTCAGGCCCTGCAAGAATCAGAAATTGACTATCCTCCTCGGAGAGAATCTCAATCTCATCTCCATCGGATAGCAATGCGAGTTGACCGTCCAAGACCGTCTTGTCTCCAATCTTGATGCTGCCCCCGAAGACGTAAATCATGCCATTCAATCCGGCCTCAACCCGTTGGGTGAGATTGTGTCCCGCTTCCATCTTGACGTGGATGTAGGAGATGGGAATCATCGTGTCGATCACGGCAGAGACACCCAGGCATTCCCCGGCGATGACACGCGCCCATACGCCGTCCATCTCAACGGTGGGAATCTCGGCGGCGGGAATGTCCTGATACCGCGGCGCCATCATCTTGTGAGCAGCGGGTAGATTGACCCAAATTTGGAAGCCGTGCATCACGCCACCTGATTCAAGGAAGTCAGGATGTGGTAACTCCTCGTGAATCACGCCACGTCCGGCGGTCATCCACTGAACGTCGCCCGGATTCAAATCACCATGATTGCCGGCATTGTCGCCATGTTTCATCCGCCCTTCCAGCATGTAAGTCACCGTCTCGAAGCCGCGGTGCGGGTGTTCGGGCGCACCGATTGCCTCACCGGGTGCCCAATCCACTGGCCCCATCTCGTCCAGAAGCAGGAAGGGACTCATCAGCGACCCCATCGCAGCGGGCCGGCGCACAGGGAAGCCACCGCCTTCCATCACCGTGCGCGTCGGCACGATCATCGCAACTTCCCGCTGATCCATGGGGCGGCGGGCGCCCCCGTGTCCTATCAACTCGACAGTATCGCCGAGGCAATCACTCGCCCCGACCTTGTCCATCCTCGCCTCGATCCCATCGACGCGCAAGTGCTCGCGGACGGTGTGACCTATGCGGAGGTGCAG
>Ga0114993_10000310_pt1 | contig 57083 bp, 58 predicted proteins | sample ArcticOcean_MG_C_FD_87042 | JGI IMG/M metagenome (GOLD analysis project Ga0114993, IMG submission 87042) | Marine microbial communities from western Arctic Ocean - ArcticOcean_MG_CB2_150 | ecosystem: Environmental > Aquatic > Marine > Oceanic | place: Arctic Ocean: Canada Basin | collected... | reverse complement strand
TATGGCCACATCCAAAGTATTTTTCTTTTTTATCCTTATTTTTATCCCATTCCGAGCCAATCTCAGAATCTTTGCATCTGTATAGAACTTTTTTCTCATCTTTGATATACTCGATTGATTCTGTTGTGTATAGCTTACCACAATTGTGGCATTCAGGAAAATATGGAAGTATGTTTTGGAATTTTTGTTGACCAGTTAATTCTTCAATCTTATTTCCAATCTTTTTTCTATTATCAAGAATTTTGAGGATCTGATCATTTAGAAGACCTTTTGTGTAAGTTTCATGTGCTGTTTTATGAATATATTTTATTCCAAGATCATCAAGACCATCAAGAAGTAAACTACTCATATGACTTCCATAGGAATCATGACATTCAAATGGATCTGGAATTTTAGAGACTCTTTTACCAATATTTTCTTTGTCTACCTTTAATCCTTCTGGAATTTTTCGTAGACCATCTAAATCATCAGAGTATGTAATTAATTCTGATTTGTAACCTAGATTCTCTAGTGCAAGTTTAACACCATATGCTCTCACGGCATCACCTAAACTACCAATATGTGGAATTCCAGATGCTCCTAATCCACTTTCAACTCTTAGAAGATCAGTGTTTCTACCAAGTTGCTCTTCCCGTTCAATAAGTTCAGATGCTAACTTATCAATCCATGTTCCTTTTCCAATAGTTTTTTGTTCAGTCATTTTTATCAGATTAATTCTTTTGCCATATATGGTCCATAAATTTTGTATCCTAATTTTTGATAATATTCTCTAGTACCAATCGCACTTATAACAAGAAGTTTTTTTGTTGAAAATTCACACTTTGCAATGTTTTCTGCATCTTTCATCAATTTTTTACCTAGTCCTAGATGCTGAAAACTTTCTTTTTCATGTTTTCCAATTTCTATTGATTTTCCAAAAACATGTAATTCCCTTACAATTGCAGTATTATTACTAATTTCTTTTCTATGAGCATTTGTACTAGGTTTTCTTAATCTCAAGAATCCATAAATTAGATCTTCAGAGTCTTTGTAAGATAGAAAGACTTCTTTACCATTTGATGAATCATAGTCAAATCTTTCTAATTCAAGTTTTTCTGCAAAAGTGTTTTTCTTTGCAAGTCCTACCTCTCTACATCTAATACATTTACAAGATAATCCCTGACTTTTCAGATTTTTGTTAACAATTTGTCTTAGATTACCAATTTTTGGCCCACCAATTATTTCCATAGGTGTAATTTCTCTTTGAATTCGCATTATTCTAACCCATTTTGGAACCAATTTTTTTACTTCTGTTAAAACATTCAGCATATCATCATCAGAATATGGTTTGTATTTTCCATTTTGAAAATCATCATACATAGGTGTATTTTTCAAGATTAATGATGGGTATATTTTCAGCATATCAGGTTTGAATTTTGGATCTTCGAATAACGTTTTAAAATCATTAATGTCTTCTTTTGGGGTCATTGTTGGTAACCCAGGCATCATATGTGCAACAATCTTGTATCCAGAATCTTTTGCAATTTGAAATGAATCAATCACATCATTGAGATTATGTCCTCTGTTAACAATCTCAAAAACTCTTTCTTGAAGACTTTGAACACCGATTTCTATTCTGGTTGCTCCATAGTCTAGCATCATGTCAACATGTTTTTGTTTGCAGTAATCAGGTTTGGTTTCAATAGTAAATCCAACATTTCTATGCTTTGCAGTTTCATTAGATTTTTTTGCACTATTCAGATCAATTGAGTCAAAACCATTTAGTGCATCATAACATGATTTTATGAAATTTTTTTGATAGTCTATTGGCATGAAGAGGAATGTACCACCAACTAGAACAATTTCTACTTTAGTTGGATCATGACCAAAAGAGATTAGATGTTGAATTTTTTTTGAGATTTGAATTTTTGGCTCATATTGATTTTCAATTGCACTTATCGTTATTGGTTCTTTTCCAGTATAGCTATTAGGAGTGTTAAATTCAATTCCACCAGGACAATAACTACATCTTCCATGTGGACATGCATACGGTTTTGGCATAACAGCTATAACTGTAACACCTGATGCTGATTTGACAGGTTTTGTAAGTAAGATATTTTGAAGTTTTTTAAATTCTAATGGGTTTGCCATAGATAAAATTTCATTATTTCTAGGAAATCTCTCTAATGAGTACTTTGTACAAACATTTTTGATTTCATTTTTTATTACACTAGTTGTAGGATTATCTATGGTAAGTAAATTTTGCATAATCTCATGGCATGCACGGGAGAAATCATCTGTTTTTTGCATTATGTGAAATATAAGAGTCTGATATAAAATGCAACTGATGCAACAACTGTTGTAGCAATCATTATTGGCATGCCTTTGATTAGGAATTCTCTAAACATTATTCTAACTCCAAATTTTTCAGCCACAGCTACTGCAACTAGGTTTGCACTGGCACCAATCAACGTTCCATTTCCTCCAAGATCTGCACCAAATGCAAGTGCATACCATAGTGGATTAAAGTCAAATTGTGATAGTGTGGCAACAAACATTGGATCCGCAGAAATATTTTCAATTATAGGAATCATTGTGGCAGTAAACGGTATGTTATCAACAAACGCAGATGCAATTGCAGATGTAAATACAATTGTGAATATACTAGCACCAAGATCACCTTGTGTTAAATTTACTGCCTGATGTGCCAGAACTTCTAATGCACCAGTAGCTTCTACCCCATGAACTATTACGAATAACCCTGAGAAAAACAAGAGTGTAGGCCATTCTACATGTGATAATGCAATAAACGGCTGCTTTCCTGTAACGACTAACAATACTGCAGCACCACCTAATGCAATTACTGCAACTTCTAATCCTAACAAACCATGAAACATAAACATGACAATTACTGCACCAAGAACAATTGCAGATTTTTTAAATAACGCCATGTCTTTAATTTCGTGTCTCGCGTCAAGCTGTTGTAACTTGTCAAGATTCTCAGGTTTCTGTTTTAGGTCTTTCCTAAATATTATCTTGAAAAGGAGAAATGAAAACAAAAGTGTAATAATTATTTCTGGTGTCATATGCCATGCAAAGTCTACAAATGAAATATTTGCAGCAGAACCAATCATAATGTTTGGTGGATCACCAATCAGTGTTGCTGCACCGCCTATGTTTGACGCAAAGATTTCAGCTAGAATCAAAAATACTGGTTTTATGTTTAAAATTTTAGCAACAGATATTGTAACTGGAACCATAAGAAGAACCATTGTAACATTATCGAGAAATGCAGAACCGACTGCAGTGATGACGGAAAGTAAGATTAGTAATTTCCAGACATTTCCACCAGACGCTTTGGCAGCCTTTATCCCAATGTACTGGAATATACCAGTCTCACCAAGTATTCCAACAATCAACATCATTCCAAGTAGTAATCCAATTGTGTTGAAATCAATCGAACCAATTACAAAATCTACAGTATCATGCGGATCAAGAATTCCAACTGAAAATAAAACTATGATAATTATTAATGCACCGAGTAACGCTAGTGATGTTCTATGAATAATCTCAGTAATCAAAATGACATACATGCCCATCAAAACTGATAGTGTTGCCATCATTGCAAGTGTCAGTTCTAGACCAATCATATCTGGCAGTGTGAAAATCATGGCAGTTAGAGCAAAAATACCGATTAGACCTATTGCCAAACCTTTCATTGAAAAATGAGATGGAATTTCTATTTCTGTCATATCTAGATTTAGAAATATGCTATATTTGATAGTATTTGGATAAAATTATTCTAAATTTGGGTCTAATTATTATGCAATTTTTCTAGAATTTACAAAAACACCTTTTTTTCTTATGATTTTTCCAATTTCATATGTTTTAATTTTATGTTTTTTGAATATATTACTAATTTTCCTTACTTCATTTTTTGGTGAAATTATACAAAATCCTATTCCCATGTTAAATGTCTTATACATTTCTTCATTCTTTATTCCACAATCTTGAATTAATTGCATCAAAGGTGGAGTTTTTGGTAAATTATCAATTTCAAATCCAATTTGTTTTAATCTTAAAAGTTTTGTAAATGAGCCACCAGTGATATGTGCTAATCCATGAATAGTACATTTTTCAATTGATTTTAAAACTGGTTTTACATAAATTTCTGTTGGTGCTAAAAGTGCGTTACCTAGTATACCTATTCCTTTAATTTTACTTTTAATAGAATATTTTGATAGTAGTGCTTTTCTTGCTAAAGAATAACCATTAGAATGTAATCCACTACTTTTCACTCCAATTATTACATCTCCTGGCTTTATTGATTTACCAAGTATCATTTGTTTTTTTGATAATAATCCTATTACCATTCCTGCAAGATCAAATCCAAATCCTTTACCTGAAATCAGATCAGGCATAATTGCAGTTTCCCCTCCCACAATTGGCATTGCAGATTTTTTTGCCCCTTTAACTAGTCCTGAAACTATTTGTTTGAAAATTTTTTGATTATTTTTATTTGCAGCAATGTAATCTACAAATGAAATTGGAGTTGCACCAATACAGATTATATCATTAACATTCATAGCAACACAATCTATACCTATTGTGTCATATTTTTTCATCATATTTGCAATAATGACTTTTGTTCCGACTCCATCAGTATGTGTTGCTAATAATTTCCCACCTGGAATTTCAACAATTCCTGCATAATGACCAAAACCATGTGTTATTTTTGCATTTTTTTGTAAATTATGTGTAGATGAAATTAATTTGCCTATTGCATATTGACTTTTTTTAATTTCAGATATATCTACACCTGCTTTTTTGTACGTTATCTCCAACCTAATTTCTACCTCTACATGTACATATTTGAATCCACTTTTTTATGTTCAGTATACTTGTCTGACAGTTCTTGAAAATCTAAACCTATTTGTTTTTTATGTTTCTTTAATTTTTCAGTATTAATTCCAACTCCATATGCTTTGTTTACTGCTTCCACTAGAGTTACCGCTGCTAGTGGATCTGGAACATTTTCATTTGCCTTAACCAAAAGTGTCACACCACGAATTTTTCTAATTAGGCATTCATTTAAAATTCCACCTGCAATACCAGTGATGAAACCTTGTGGTACCATTTTTATTCCATTTTCTTCCATTATTCGACACATATCTACTTCTGCAGCACAAAATGCTTTGTTATCATGTTTTTTGCTTGCAACACCATCTAAAATTATTATTTCATTTGAGCCTTTTTTTTCTGCCCAATCCAAAATACTAGAAGCAATTGTGTAAAGTCCATCCGGATTAATTATTATTTCACAAATTATTGCACATATACTTCCATTTTTATTGGAATAAAATCGAAATGGATGCCTTAACATTCCTTGAATAAATACAGTTGATGGTGGAAGATATTTGGATCGCATAAATCCAATTTCTTTCATATCTAATTCATTAATTATATGATTTATTGATAATGTTCCTGATAATCCAGCACCAACAAAACCAGCAAAAATTATTGGATTTTTATATTTGATTTTTGCTGTTTCATAAATCTCAGATTCTGGAAAACTTCTGTCTTGCACATTTAGAATGATTATTTTTACTTAATTACTCTTTTTTTGCATGAATAATTCTAACATTGTTTGTCCTTTTTCTGTAATAGAATAAATCATATTTGGCCCAACTGCATTTTTTTCTAGGAAGTTATAGTTTATACATAAATGCAAATAATTAAGAAATGATTTTTTCATTCTAATATTTGATTTTGAATATAGTTCAGAAAATGACATTTTTTTAGTTTTTACTTGATATAGAAGTTTTAACAATGAAAGTGTGCTGAAGTCTTTAGTTCGTGCTTTTACTGTGTCTAATACTTGTTCACCTCTCTGTATAATGAAATCATCAAATTGATCTGCTACTTCTACTGGTACATATGTCAATCTTGTTCTCATATACGGTATAGTACCGTACTTTACCATATTAATATTGATGCTAGATTTATTGAGCTATATGATTAGTTTTAGTCAACATTTCAACTGTAAATCAAAATGATTCACTTTGGTTGTTAGATTTGTAAAAATACAATAAAGTATGTGGTTTAAACAAGGTATTAATCAACTATCAGTATGGTAGCCAGCGATATTGGCATAATTATAGTTGGATTAATCATTTTATGTTTTGGTGGATATGCCCTTGTATTAGGAAGCGTAACATTAGCAAAAAAACTTCAAATCAGCAGTATTGTTATTGGATTAACTGTTGTAGCATTTGGAACATCAACACCAGAACTTGCTGCAAGTATTGTTGCAGCAATTGGGTCACACACAGATCTAATTTTAGGGAATATTGTTGGAAGTAATATTAGTAATATTGGAATGGTAATTGGAATCTCTGCAATATTTGTTACACTCAAAATGAGAGAAAGGACATCTACAATATGGGTTCCACTTATGATTATTGCTTCATTAGGCCTAGTGGTACTATCATTGGATGGTGAAATTTCTCAGAGTGATGGTATTATTTTACTTGTTGGTCTTATTGCATTTAGCATCTATACAGTAAAATCTGCAAAAAAGAAAATGCCAATTGGTGAAGATGTAGAACATGAAGATCCAGAAAGTAGTATGACATTATCAAAGTTTCATATAACAACTGTACCTAGAGCTATAGGTTTTGTTGTACTAGGTGCTATTCTATTATGCGTTGGAGGACATTTTACTGTTACTAGTGCTGTATCAATTGCAGAGGAACTTGGCATATCTCAAATGATTATAGGAATTACAATTATTGCAATTGGCACTTCACTCCCTGAATTGGTTACATCAATTATTGCTATAAGGAAAAAGCAAATGGATATTGGAATTGGAAATATTGTTGGCAGCAACATATACAACGTCTTATTCATAGGAGGAATTGCAGGAGCAATTGTTGGCATTCCTGTAATTACTGATGTATTTAATCAATATATTTGGATGATTGGATTTAGTTTAGTTTTATTTATTGGATTAAAAAAACTTGGAGGCAAAATTCCTAAATTTGTTGGGGTTGGTTTAGTGATAATGTATATAATTTATCTTGGAAGCTTATTTATCAAATAATTATCTGGGATTTTTGTATTTGAATTTATTGATCTTGATTAATTCAAAGTATGAACCAAATTTTTTAGTATCTGACATTTCGTCTAATGATTCAACAGTTGTTGGTTCTTTCTCAAATGTTTTCAAAATGTCATAAGTTGTATTTCTTTCAGCAGGTATACGACCTATATCACGCACTAAATGTCTGATTTCTTTTGGTTTTAGTAGTTGTCCATGCTCTGAACCTGCTGCAGTTGATATGCTTTCATTAATCAAAGTTCCACCAAAGTCATTGGCACCCCAATTAAGTAATAACTGTGAGAATTTTTGACCTTCTTTAACCCATGACATTTGAATATTATCGATATAATTATTTAGCATGATTCTTGAAACTGCATGCATTAGTAAAACATCTTTTCCATTAGCACCTTTTTTGATTCCTTCGTGCAATTGATGTTTATACATTGGTGCTTCAGAAAATATAAAATTTAATGGGACAAATTCTGTAAATCCACCAGTTTCTTTTTGTATTGCACGAATTTTTGCTATATGATTTGCTTTGTGTTCATTTGTTTCCAAATGACCAAACATTATAGTTGACGTTGATTTTATGCCCATTTTATGGGCAGTTTTGATTATATCAATCCATTCTGAAACATTTATTCGTCCAGGAGAAATTTTATCCCTTAATTCTTGATTTAAGATCTCTGCAGCAGTACCTGGAATTGTATCTACTCCAGCTTCTTTTAATCTAATTAGATATTCTTTTGGGGAAATATTTGATCTAGTTGCACCATAAAGAATTTCTTCAGGTGAGAATCCATGAATATGAATTTCTGGTACTACTTGTTTAATTCCTTTACAAATATTTTCATATAATCCAGATTCCATATCTGGTGGTAATCCTGCTTGGACACATACTTCTGTTGCACCTAAATTGTATGCTTCTTTTGCTCTTCTTTGTATTTCATCAATTGGCAGAAAATATCCTTCTTCTTCTCTAAAGTCTCTACTAAATGCACAAAATCCACATTGTTTAATGCAAACATTTGTAAAATTGATATTTCGATTTACAACATAAGTTACAGTATTTCCAACTCTTCTTTTTCTTAAAATGTCAGCTACCATACCAACTAAATGAAAATCAATTCCATCAGCTTCGAAAAGTTCTATTGCATCTTTTTCAGAAATTTCTTTTTCTGAAACTGCTCTATCTAAAATATGTGAAATTATGGGATCTGCATATTTTAATAAACCATCAACTTTTGTAATTTGATCACTCATTTCCAATAATCCTCTTTAACATAGTTTTCTTCATCTGCGATTAAAGACATTCTATCTCTTAATTCCTTAGTAACTGATGGCATAAATTCTGGATACACAGGGAATCTTGCTTTTAGTTTAAACTTATGAGTCATACATCTTTTTTCTACATTTTTAATTTGTGGCCATGAAAATTCTGGATTAACATAATCATCAGTTATTGGTGAAATTCCACCCCAATCATTTATTCCAACTGAAAGGAATTCATGATAGTTTTTCTGAGAAAGATTTGGTGGTATCTGAATATTCATGTCTGGCATGATTATTCTACATAGAGCAACTATTGATTTGAAATAAGATATTTCTGGCATTTTATGTTCTTGCATAGCTGTGTATTTTTTTGGATGAAAGTTTTGTAAAATAACTTCTTGAATATTTCCAAATTTCTTATGAATATCTTTAATGGTATAAATTGAATCAATTGCTTCGTAAATGGTTTCTCCTATACCAACTAATATTCCTGTAGTCATTGGTATTTTTAATTCACCTGCATTTTCCAACACATTAATTCTTGTTGTAGGTTCTTTACTTGGTGCATCATGATGTGGCATTCCTTTCCCTCGTAATCTTTTGCTTGAGTTTTCCAACATTAGACCCATACTCACATTTGTTTCTTTGAGAATTTTCATTTCTTCTTTTGTGAGATTTCCTGCGTTTGTGTGTGGAAATATTCCCTCATTTAATACAACTTCAGAACAATTTGCTAGATATTCTCCTGTAGATGAAAATCCATTTAGTTTCAGCCAATCTTTCGCTTCTTGATATTTTTGTTCAGGACTTTCCCCTGTTACAAAAAGTGCCTCTGTGCATTTGTATTTCTTTGCAAGTTTTGCCAAGTCTTTTACATTTTTTTTATTCATCAAAGATAATTTTGTATCATTTGGTTCTGCTTTGTATGTACAGTAATCACATGTATCTCTACAAAGATTTACAATATTGAAAAAAGCTTTTTTAGAAAAACTTACAATGTTACCTTTATGTTTATTTCTTAGCTGTGCTGCAGTTTCAAATAAACTATTTGATGTATACCGAAAATTTGTTGCTAATTGGTATGCATCTTCTTTAGTTAGTTCATATCCATCCTTAATTCTATTATATGATTCAAAATCAAATTCAAGTTTACTCAATAGAAAAAATCTCGGTAACGAGTATTTAATTTTGTAGATATGTCTAATTACTTGGTCTTTCGCCTAGGAAAATCGTCTTATCCATTATTTCCCCATCTCTGAGTATAGTTAATATCATTTCATCACCTACTATTTTCTCCATTTGTAGGTGTACAAGTATATCAGCTATTTTTCGAACTACTTTTCCATCAATTTTGATAATTATGTCTCCATCCATTGGAACTTCTCTCCCATCGATCTCTTTTCTTATTTCTACACCAAGTAATCCAGCTTTATCTGCAGGACTATTCTCTAAAACTGTAACTACCAGAAATCCTTTTGTGCTATCTAATCCTCTAATTTCTGCTAATTCATAATCTATGTCAAGACCTGAAATTCCAATCCAAGGATGTCTTACTCCACCATCTCTAATGAGAATTGGTGCTACTTTCTTGACAGTATCTGATGGTATTGCAAAACCAACACCAGTAAATTCTCCAGTTTCAGACTGAATTGCAGTATTAATTCCTACAACATCTCCATTCATGTTGAGTAAAGGTCCACCTGAGTTTCCTGGATTTATAGCAGCATCTGTCTGAATAACATTTGGAATTGAATATCCAGATTCTTGTGGGAGTAATCTTCCTATTTGACTAACAATACCAGATGTCATTGAACCTGAAAGACCAAATGGGTTTCCTATAGCTACTACTTGTTGTCCAACTTTTAATTCAGATGAACTTCCTAGTTCTAAATGATGTAAGTAATTGTTTCTAGTATTGACTTTTAAAACTGCTAAATCTAAATCAGCATCACTTCCAACAATTTCTGCGGCGTATGATTCACCATCAAGAAATGTTACAGTGATCTTAATTGCATCGTCAATTACATGATGATTAGTAATTACATGACCATTTTCATCATATACAAAACCTGAACCAATACTGCCAGGTGTTTCTCCTTCTAGATTTTCATTTGGAATTTTTTTAGTATTTACTTGGATCACTGCAGGTTCAGCTTTCTGAAAAAGTTGAATCAGGGACATCTGACGTTCTGATGTTACATCACCAAATTTCTCTACATGATTTCCATTTGTAATTGTAAAACCTGATTCGGAATTTTCTGTAATTGAATTTAATGAAATAAAAACAGCGATAATTATAGCAACACCTGCTATACTTCCACCAATCACTATTCCATTACTTGCCATCATCAGAATCAAATTTAATATGCGTATATTCTTTACTATTTTTTACACACTGTATAGATTCAAAGTTTGATGTAATTTTGTGAGAATTCTTTAACACTGTATTTTCGTCCTCTCCATGAAACTGCAGATGATTTGTTTGCCTGTAAAATTCCCGAAAGAAAACCACAAACTACAATTAAACCACCAATTGGTGCAAATAGTGCAAATATAGATTTCAAATTTAATCCCATTTTGGTTTCCATAAATGCTGCTATGAAAATAGCACCTGTTGAAATAATTGAAGAAAACAATAGTGGAAGAAATGAGGTGTAGTGAGTGGGAGATATAAAAACTAGAGAATATATCAAAAAGACAATTGGAATGAAAAGTATGAATAAAACTGCAAAAAATACTCCTATTCCTTGTGATTTATTCTGATGATATAAGGGGACCATTAATCTTTCTAGTCCATTCCACATTTCTTTTGAGCTCCTTGAATAAACTGCATCAAGTAAATGTTCTCCTCTCACCATTTTTAATGCAAATCCTGATTCTTTGGTAATTCTTCCTAATGCGCCATCTTCAATAATTTCATGTTTTACTTTTTCATGTGTGCCAATTTTTTCATATATCTCTTTTTTTATGATAAAAAAACTTCCAAAAAAATATCCAATTCTTTTTTTTGGATCATTGACGTTTAGTGCAGAATAACGCGAATGCAAAAATGTTGATAGCATAGGAAGTGTGATTTTTGTAATATTATCTAGACAAAGTAATCTAGGAATAACTGTTAGAACATCTAATTTTTCTGATAGTAGATGCGCAACAGCATATGAGATTACTTTTTCTGAATACCGTGTATCAGCATCTGTAAATAATATTAAATCACCAGTTGCACGTTTAAAACCTTCCATACATGCCCAGTTTTTCCCCATCCATCCATCAGGTTTTGGTTTTGCCTTCACGGGAACAACCTTTTTACTATTTTTTGCATATTTCTCTATGATTTCCCATGTATTATCATCGGATGAATCATCAATTGCCATTATTTCATAATTCACATAATCTTGGTGTATAAATGATTCAAGACATTTTCCAATAAATTTCTCTTCATTCCTAGCAGGTAAAATTATTGAAACTTTAGGAGTTTGATTAGATATATTTTCAAATTTGTCAAGATATGGAGTTTTTGTAAAAGATTTGTACATAGAGGGAATAAGATGCATCCAGGTTAGAAATACTCCACATAGTATTGCTGTAAAAATATAATTAAAAATGTCAATTGCAATATCCATTGATTAATTCTCCACTTCCTGTTTTATTGCTTGTAATGCTTGTTCTGTGCCACTCTGAATATGTTTTGTTATCATGCCTGTAAACATTCCCATCATACCTGAAAGTTTTATTTCCCAGATTACTTCTAAATTACAACCAACTTGGGTTTCCTTAAGATTTAGAATTTTTTTACCTATGATTATTCCCTTGGTGAATTTTGCTTCAATTTTTTGTTTAGGAAGAATAGTAATTTCTTGCATACATTTCTGGTCTCTAAATGCGATTGTTACTTCACGTTTAACTATATTTTCATTGCTAGAAATATTTCTAATTTCTTTAGTACCTTTCCAGAATTTGGGCTCATTATCTAGATCTGAAATAATATCCCAAACTTTGTCTATTGAAACGTTCAGATCAACTGAAACAGTAATTTTACCCACAGAAGATACACATAATCCGAAAATATTAGGGTTAGTAAAAAATTGATTTTATACTGTTAAAAAAATTATACATTATGGAAGAAATTACATACGATGATTTTGCAAAAATAGATCTACGTGTTGCAAAAATTGAATCAGCTGAGAGAATACATGGGAAAACTCGAATTATAAAAGGAACTATATCTCTAGATGAAGAAATAAGAACTGTTATTATTGGTGGTGCAGAATATTATGATCCAGAACAACTTATAGGGAAAACAGTAATTGTAGTTGCAAATCTTGAAACAAAAAAACTAGCTGGAGTTGAATCTAACGCAATGCTTTTAGCTGCAGATATTGACAATAAACCATATTGGCTAACTGTTGATGATATTGTTCCATCTGGAACAAAAATCAAATAATTTCAGTCATATTTCATTAGTTCTTTTTCTTCTAATACTGAATGTAAATTATTTACAGATCTATAGACATCTTCTTCTTTTTTTGCTCCAGTGCAAACCAATTTTCCAGAAGAAAATAGTAGAATCACTGTTTTAGGATCAAGCATTCGATGAATTAGTCCTGGAAATTGTTCTGGTTCATACATACTTCTAGGTAGTGTTCTAGCTGCTTGTTCCAAATGAATTTTTCCTCCAAGATTAATTGATGCAACAATGTTCTGAATTGTAACAACTGCATCTTTTTTTACTGCAATACCACCTTTACGCAATTTTATAACTACTGTTTTTACCGCATTCCTTGACATTTGTTCAGATTTTGCTCCAGTGCAAACCATTTTACCTGATGTAAAAATAAGTGTCGCAGTCTTTGGACTTTTAATTCTAAATACTAAACCTGGAAATTGGTCTGGATGATATTCTACGTCAGGAAAAAGTTTTGTAATTTTGTTCAAGTCCATCTTCTGGTCAACAGTGGCTGATGCTACGACATTTTCAATGCTCACTAATGGCTTTGTTTGAGTCATTACAGTCTCATTTAATTTCACTTTAATAAAACTACTTACCGATTTTTTTCATAACTGATGTTTTCTTTAATCTATGAGCATTTACAACGAATCATTTAATTTAGAAAAATCTTTTTGATTCAATATTGGATATAACCACCTTTAATTTAGATGAATTTTTTGGAATGAGTGACGACTCAAATCCACTTATGATGCTGATATGGATTTTACCGATAATTCTTTTTGTTTTTTATGGGCAAAGAATACAGTTAATGGTTTCATCCAATGAAATTAAAAAGAGTATTGAAAAACTAGAAAAATTTCAAAATGAAACCAAAACTGAGTTTATAGATTATATAAAAAATACACTTAATCCAATCAGTGATCCCACAAAAAAACTAGAGAGGTTTTTTGAATATTTTACTATAATGCCAGTTGATCTTGATCCTAATGGAATAATTCCAAAAATTAATCATCTAATTCATTCAAGAGATGATTTTACCAGAATGCACGTTAAGTCATTATTTTCTGAAATTTCAGATTTTGAAGTCACTAAAATTCATAATCTATTAGAAATTGTTACAACATTACAACTTTTTCATAAAGCTGCAAGACATCTATACTTGACAGCAAAAAAGCAGAAAAACTTCCCGTTGATTTTATCACTTCAAATGATGATTCCTTTTGTTATGGAAGAAGCTGAAGCACTCAAAGATGCTATAACTGCATTAAAAAATGGACAGCCAATAGGTGATGGAATTGGACCTATGGTTGTAGGTGGAATGATGATTGAAAAGGAGAAACAAAAAATTTCTTTTCAAACTGTTTGGTCCAAATCCGAATATAATGGTCGTAAATTATTATTAGTCAAAGCAGAAGGACCAAATGCAACTGTTGGAAGACTTGGAGAAGGCATTGAAAAGATTATCACACATGATAAACCTGATCTAATGATAATGATTGATGCATCGCTAAAATTAGAAGGTGAAGACTCAGCTTCTATCGCCAGAGGTTTTGGTGCAGCAATGGGAGGAATTGGAACAGATAGATTTCAAATTGAAGATGTAGCTACAAAAAATAATATTCCTATATTAGCAATTGTGATTAAACAATCAATTTATGAGGCACTTACAGTTATGACAAAAGAAATTGCAGATCAAGCATCATCTGTTAGAGAAGAAATTTATGATATGGTTCAAGAAAACACGAAAGAAAATCAAACTGTAATGATAGTTGGTGTTGGTAATACATTAGGTGTTTTACAATGAAGGATTCTGAAAAAAAATTTACTACTTGTTATACAGTTTTGGAGTGTAAATCATGTAAAAAATCCATTACTAGGAAATTTAAGAGTGGTGATATTGTATTTAACAAAATTGGAGATTGTGATGATTGTAACGGTATTTTGATAATTGAGAAAATTTTTGGTGAGACTATAGGCCCAGAGTAGTGATTGTCACACCATCTTCGTTTGGAATAAATGTATGTTCAGCTTGTGCAACTCTTTGTCCATTACCTTCTACTAATACTGGATATGCATGAACTGATTTTTTCTTGATTAAAACATCTAATAATTTCCTGGCATTATTTTCTTCCCATTCAGGAAGTAACCATCTTAGTGCAAAAGGTAGAAGATTGAAGTTTTGCCATATGTAATCAAGCATTTTATCTGCTTCCTCATCTTTAGTTTTTTTCCTTGATGCTAATGCAAAGATATTTTTTATTTTTCCTTCATGAACAAAACCTAAACCTTCACCAGTTGTTACAAATGGTTCACATGCGAATGCTTGATTTTCTGCAAATGAAAATGAGCCAATTGACCAAATGTTAGGCACTGATTTACCAGCATGGATTGTATATTGTTCTAGTGAATGACCACTTAGATTTGCAATTGGTAGATAGCCAGATTGTTTTATAGTTTTTTCAATTGTTCTACCAACATCACTTGATTTGACACCAACTTTAATCATTGACATTGCATTATTTAATGCAGACTCTGCTACTTGAACAAGATGATCAAATTCTGGATTATAACACACTGTTACCGCAGTATCTGCAATGTGTCCATTAATCTGTACACCAAGATCAATTTTTACTAGATCATTATCTGAAATTGTTATTTGATCATTTGGTTCAGCAGTATAGTGTGCAGCAACTTCGTTTAAACTTGTATTTACAGGAAATGCACATTTTGCACCTTTTTTTCTAATTTCATTTTCAACTTCTTCACATATTTCATAAACAGTTTTCCCAATCCAGTTTTTCTTTCGTGTGTTTTCACGTACTTCACCAGCAATTTTTCCCGCTTTTATGTAATCTTGAATTTCCATAATCTATAATTTTTTTAACTCATTTAAAATCTATTTGTGTAGCTTAAATTGGGGGATTTTTGTATCTTACTGGGATTGTGGTCTAGCTTGGTATGATTCTGCGTTTGGGTCGCAGAGGTCGAGTGTTCAAATCACTCCAATCCCATACTAAATTTTTAATATGTGTATTTTGTAATTTTAATGCCAGACAATGAAGACGAGTTAGAGTAATGACTTTAGAATGAGGAAAATTATTGGCTCTGAGTCTTGGCATAACTTTTTATCAAATCCAGTAATCAAAATATAATTGGCTTTTGAAAGACGTGATATACTATTAATTGCTGGAATTTTATTTCTATTGTTAGGATTGATTGGTGCAGGATTGCCCCCAATTTACGCTTTAATCATTTCAACAGTAATTTATGTAGGAATTAAGATCTTTGTCGGCAGACGTAAGAAAATGTTTGCAGAATCTGTGGGGGAAGGAATTTGTATTAAATGCGGTGAAAAAGTAATCAATAAAAAATGCCCAAATTGTGATGCTAAATCTCTATAAATCATACATTTTGTTTATACATTTGTGTGTAAATTCTATTTATCTTGCTTCAAACATGTATGACTTTAACAAAAAGATCAACTTTTTCTCAATCTGAATTTATTATTCTTAATAATTTGATAATAGATAGAATATGTACATAAAAATTTCGATAATCAGCTTATTTGCTCTACTCTTAATTGCTGGTACATCAACACCATCAATAGTATTTGGTGAAGGTGATGGACAGCTATCACCTGATCTTGAAGATAGTGGATTTTCACGAGAATCAACTTCGTGTACTTTACCTGATAATCTAATTACATTTTCAGTCGATAAGAATTCATATCAATTAGGAGACGAAATTAAAATTTCAGGACAAGTTATTCCAAAAAAATCAACTAATAGTGCAGATAGTTCAAAATTTTTTGTTTACATAACAATTCCAAAAGCTAAATCTATATTCATTGTACCATCAGATGATGGAACAGAAAGTAAGACTTCTTCATCAGTTTATGATGAACAAAACGCATCAACCATGGCACAAACTACATCTCTAAGTGTACTTGATACAAAAACACGAATAGATGAGTGTGGAAATTTTAATGCAGTAATAGATATAATTCCATTAGTTTTCAAAAATGGTTTTTATGTTCTTAATGTAAAATACCTAAACGAAGAAGTTCAAGAAGATATTTTCATTTTAGATGAAGGTTTACAAAAAGGATGCTTTGAAACAAATAGTTATTTATCTGAAAGTGGAAGATGTGGTGATTTTAAAGGTGATGATTCTGATATAGAGATTAGTGCAGCACCTATGCCTGAAATAATTTTAGAGTTACAAAAAAATGAATATCTTCCTGGTGAACATGTAAAAATTTCAGGACAAATTAAAAATGCTATTTTCAATGACAGTGTAGAACTTACAATAGAATCTCCAAGTACATCTGATGATGGTAATGAAGTAAATATTATAACAAAATCAATTAACTTACGTGGTACAGAACCTACTTTCTATTGGAAATACGATATTGCAAGTGGTGTTGAAGGTATTGGAACATACTCAGTATCTGCACAGACTCATCTAGGTTCAACAAGCAAGACATTCATTGTAAATGATGAATCAATTGTAACTGAATTTGCCGCTCAGAAATCTCTAGATAAGACATCAACAAAGAAAATTATTGATAAGTTTAACAGAATTACAGGTTCTGAAATTTTAATCTCTTTAGATGAGAAAACATCTGAGGATCAAACATTATTACCTAGAGTAATTCAGGGTTCATTATTTACTGCCGCACGTGGTGATGAATCTTCAATCAATATTCAAATTTCAAGTTCAAGTGGACAATGTATTATAGGTCAGGGTTCTAATTGTGCTGTCAATGATTCTACTCGAAAAATAGATTCAATATATGATCTAATTCAAATAGATGGCAAAAATTACAATGTTCGATACACTGGTCCAGATGTTCGATTAGAGAAGTTTACTATTGTTCCTGAAATATCTAATACTGAAATAGAGACCAAAAATTGGAATGTTACCATATTGAAAGATGATCAGCCTACTAAATTCTATTATAAAGTATCTTATGTCTCATTTGAGTAAAACAAAATAAAAACCAATTCACCATAAAAACATGAAAGTTAATGTTTTAATGTTCAATCAAGATGATCCAAAAAAATGTACCGCCGCAAAACTAGTTAGATTCGGTTTAATCAAAAAAATTACAAAGACCTCATCTAATACATTAGTACTACATCCATTTGCCAAAAAAATTCTTTTATCTAGTGACAAAAATAAGATTCGTTCAATTACTGGAATTGACTGTTCATGGAATTTTGCAGATGGTGTATTTGAAAAAAACTTTAATGGTTTGTCAAGAAAACTTCCACCACTTTTAGCTGGAAATCCAGTTAATTATTCAAAACTTAACAAATTGACTACAGCTGAAGCATTATCATCTGCAGCATTTTTACTTGGATATGAGTTATTAGCACATCAATTAATGGAAAAATTCAATTGGGGACACACGTTTTTTGAACTTAACGAAAATCTTCTAAAGGATTATCAAAATGCCTCATCAGAAGAAGAAATAGGCACAATAATACATGATTATGGCTATCGAATTTAATCAATTTGTTTATCTTTATAGTTTGTTCAATATACTATAGAGATTTATTCTAGCATATTTCAGACGGGACGGATATGACATTAGAAAAATCAGATTCAGGATTAGTACGTAGTCTTTCACTAAAGGACGCTGTAATGATTGGTATTGCATCAATGATTGGTGGTGCAATCTTTGTTCTAGTCGGTCCTGGAATGGCACAGGCTGGGGCTGCCCTGATGATTGCATTTTTGCTTAATGGTGTGATTACAGTATTCACTGCACTAACCTATGCTGAGTTAGGCTCTGCATTTCCTGCTACTGGTGGAGGATACAGATGGGTAAAACAAGGACTACCAAGACCTAATGCATATCTTAGTGGATGGATGGCATGGTTTGGCCATACTATTGCAGGAAGTCTTTATGCAGTTGCGTTTGGATCATTCTTTGGTTATCTTCTAAAGGCATCAGGTGTCATTGGAGATGATTTTGGATTCCCGATAGACAAGCTGTTTGCAGCTATAGCAATTATAATTTTTACATTTGTTAATATCAGAGGATCATCAGATACTGGCAAAGTAGGAAACGCAATAACATTCACACAACTTGCAATAATTGGAGTACTTGTTGCAGCTGCAGTTGGTGCGATGGCATTTGCAAATCCAAACTGGTCAGAAAATTTTACAGACTTTATGCCACTAGGAGTTACTGGAATTGCACTTGCAATGGGATTAACATTCATTGCATTTGAGGGATATGAGATAATTTCACAGGCGGGTGACGAAATTAAAAATCCAAAGCGAAACATTCCACGTGCAATTTTACTGTCACTTGCTATTGTAGTTACACTGTATGTGGTGTTTACGTTTGTCTTCATTGGAGGTCTTAATCCAGATGATATTGGAATGCCGGCGTGGAGTTTTATTGGAAGTTTAGGTGAGCTTGGAATAATCGAGGCTGCAGATAGATTTATGCCATTTGGGGCACTGATAGTTCTGGCTGGTGGTCTGGTATCAACGCTTTCAGCACTTAATGCCACAACGTTTGCTGCAAGTAGAGTCTCTTTTGCAATGGGAACACAGTATAATCTTCCACACATATTCAGCAAGATTCATCCAAAATATCACACACCTTTCGTCGCAACTATAATTTCAGGCATAATCATGATGGTGATAGCCTTATCACTAGACTTGACAGCTATTGCACTTGCTGCAAGCATAATGTTTCTCTTCTTGTTTACCCAGGTTAATCTAGCATCAATTACAATCCGCCGACTTTATGAAAAGACTGTTGACTATGGATTCAAAACTCCATTCTTTCCTGCAGTCCCTATAATTGGCATTATCACTGCTATGGCCTTGTCAATCTATCTCCTGATTACACATCCAGAAAGTTGGATTATTGCAATAGTATGGATAGGAATTGGTTTTTTTATATACAAATTTTATACATCAAAACAAGAATTAAAACATAATGCACCATTAGTATTTTCTCAAGGTCCTTCATTGAGAAAAAAATATAGAATATTAATTGTTTTTGATAAAAAAACTGCACCTCAGTTTTATAAAATTGCTAATTCTATTGCAAAACAAAAGGATGGTGAGATTACAATTTTACATGTAATTAACATTCCACGACAAACTCCATTGTCATTAACACATGGGTTTGGGCAAAAAGGGTTAAAAGAAATTGAAGAATTTAAAAAATCAATACATGGCTCATTTCGTAATAGATATTTGGTTAGATTAGCACATGATCCTACTGAAGCAATTCTTTCAACTGCTGAAGAACAGGACATTAACACAATGATTGTTGATTTTTCATTTTTACGCAATAACAAAAAATTATTTTCATTATCAACCTGTGATATACTTGGTATTAGACTTAGAAAGAATTTTGATTCTGATATGAATAAAATGATTGTTTCATATGATAAAGGTAGACATAGTGATCTTGGATTAGAAATTGCCAGTGCTATATCTAATTTTAATTCTGCTGCTATACGAGTTGTTCGAGGTGTAGTTCAACAACCTGACGATGAATTAGCAATCATCAGTAAAATTAATGAGAAAATGTTTGATCTTAAACTTTCAAAAGTACCTTTTGAAAAGGTTTATTCTGATTCCTATATTATACCTGAACTTTTAAAGAATTTCAAAAAGGATAAATCTGCAATTTTAATTTTAGGTGCAGGTAATCAACCTGAAACTGCATTTAGTCCAAGAACACTTGAATTATTGGGCAAAACAAGTAAATCTGTAATAATAGTTAGAAATCATAGATTTTCTGAAATACATACACGCTCATTTTGGAATATTATTTCACCATATCTTAGAGAGAACAAGTACATTTACCGGTTTTATGTTGATTTGATGGAGATTTTTTACTCTTCCAGAAATAAATCTAAACGTGGTAGGTATGATGAGGCCTATTTTGACTCCAAATTAGATAGATAAATTAAAATATTTTCATAACATTAGATTGGTACTAGTGCGAGCTGGTGTACGAATGCTGCTACGGCAGAGGAAACTCCTCTCTCCATGTAGAATTTGTGATCTGGTGATAGATAGTCAGAGATGGCTGGCAACAGAGTAGAAAAAATCCGAGTTGGGGTGTACAATGATGATGAAATCTGAGGTTACCAATGTTGGAATGAAAAATCTGTCCCACAAGGAGCAAGGCCAAACAGAACTATAGGTTTCTACACCTGGTTCAGGTAGGCTGCAAAGCGAAATATCGTATAAAACAGAAAGAGGGTTACGGCCAGCACGCACTATTCTGGTTTCCAACCTTTTGGCATGGAACCTTTATTGCTTGTTGTTTGTTCGTCTTGTTTTTCTTCAACTTGTGGTTGTTCATAAACACTTCGTGTCTTTTCATAATTTTCGTCATCAAGATATGCTTCACCTCTGTTAGTTTTGTAACCACCAGCACCAGTACTTGTTGAAGCTGCTCTAAGTCTTGATGGGTCAATTCCAGTTTGACCTTGACCTGCATCTTTCTTTCTTTTCTTTTCACTAATAATAAAAACTCCAATACCAACAATTCCAGACATTCCAGCCATTCCATAAATAATCATAACTGGAAATTCCCCACTTGAAGTTGTTGCAAAGCCTTCTGGTGGTGTTGGACTAACACCAAATACTTCACTGTTTCCCAAAACATCAACAGATGCAAAGCCACCTATGTGAACATTTGCAGAATCTGCAGATTCAATTGCACGTATTATATACGATTTATCAGCAGTGAATGTGGCTTCATGTGTTTTTTCTATTTGTATGCCTTCTCTAAAACTGCTTTCACCCATTGTAAATGATGACCAAACTCTACCTGCAAGTTCATCTGATAATCCAAATTGTGATGCATCTACGTTAATTCCTGTTGGGTCAAACAAAAAGTGCCAATTACCAAGAGGCTGTGCTTTAATTCCAGTTGAATCAATTATTGGATAATTTAGAATTGTTTCTGCTTCTGAACCTTGAACAGCTGAATATAATGAAGGTGATGCTTGAGCAATATATGAAATTGGAAGATTAATTTCGTTATTGACTCCTCTTATGTCTAGTACTATAGGGCCATCTACTATGAATCCTCTCCAATCCATATCAATTAAAGCTGGACTAGATCCAGAATATTCTCTAAGAATGTGACCTTGTAAATCAAGTGTTAGAACAATTTTATAATCAATTGATGTGTTTATTGCACGACCTGTAAGCTGTGCATCATAATCAACTTGAACATTAGTTACAACAGCGTCAGTTTCAGCAGTGTTTTTTAGATAATAGTTAATTCTATCTCTAATTTCATCTGATGTCACAGAAAACACTTTTGATGTTTTCTTACCCATAAGCTCATCTGCAAGTTGACCACCATTTTCATATTCTAGAAAGATAGTTCTTTGAAACTTGACTGTAGCAGTTGCATTTTGTTCTTCTGGAAGCATTCTGAATTCCATTTGAGCTCCAAATGCGGGAACAACTGTTAATGTCAGCATCATAACACTCAAAAAAGATGCTAGAATGATTGTACGAGACACGTTCACGATTTATGACTAGGCTATATTAATTCTTTGAAATATATCGTGTTTTCATGTGTATTTGAAAAAGTAATATGGAGTGATGTATTCTCAGAATTGGTTACAAAATATTATGATTACAATTTTAGCTGGTGGAACTGGTTCTGTAAAACTTGTTCGTGGATTAGCTTCACAAAGAAGTGACATTACAGTAATTAGTAATGTCGGAGATAATTATTGGCTTTATGGAATGTATGTATGTCCTGATATTGATACAATAATCTATGGATTAGCAGGAATATTAGACGAGTCTCGTGGCTGGGGTGTAAAAAAAGACACAAACAATTTTCTAAGACAGATGGAAGTGTTTGGAGAAGAAACTTGGTTTAGAGTTGGTGACAGAGATGCTGCTACCCATCTGCTTAGAACTAATATGTTAAAGAATGGAAAGAATCTTTCAGATATTACAGATTGGATGTGTAAAAAATTTGCAGTAGAAAGCAAAGTAATTCCTATAACTGATAATTCTGTTGAAACAAGAATTACATCAAACAATGAAGATCTTCATCTACAGGAATTTTGGGTTAAACATCGTGGAAAAGGCCCAATAGAAGGAATTCAGTACATTGGTGCAGATAAAGCAAGACCTAATCCTGCAGCTATTAATGCAATTCAGGATTCAGAACTTGTAATTATTGCACCAGGTAATCCATTAACAAGTATTGGCCCAATGCTTGGAATAAAAGGTGTCAGAAAAGAATTATCAAAAAACAAAAGAAAAGTAATTGCTGTTAGCCCAATCATCGGTAATAAATCATTTAGTGGTCCTGCAGGGCAATATATGGAAGCTGCAGGAATACAAGTTTCTGTTTTCGGTGTTGCACAAATGTATGCAGATGTATGTTCTAAATTAGTTATTGATACAAAAGATAAGGCACAGATAGACCAAATTGAAGCCATGGACATTAAAGTTTATACAACAAAACTAAAAATGCAAAATAAAACTGCTGAAGATGCACTTGCATCATTCATTCTAAAACAAGTTAAAGGTTAGTTTGAAAACTTGTGCTATAATTCCAATAAAATCATTTTCTAAAGCAAAAACCAGGCTTAAACTTTCTTCAGAAAAAACTCAAATACTCTGTAATGTAATGTTTGAAGAAGTTTTACAAACTGTAGCAGACTCTGCATGTATAGAAAAAATTATTCTTGTTTCAAAAGAGGAGGAAATATTTAAAATTGGAAAAAAATTTAATTGTATTGAAATTTGTGATGATGATGAATCTGGTGTTAATAATGCAGTAAGTTTAGCGGATTCTTGGATATCTAACAATGGTTTTTTACGTTCAGTAGTATTTCCTCAAGACATTCCATTTATGACTACTCAAGACATTGATTCTCTTTTCAATTTTTGTAAGAATGAAAGATCTGTAGTTTTAGTTCCATCTAGGCATTTTGATGGTACTAACGCATTGGTTAGAACTCCCAATGATATTATGAAAACACGTTATGATGAGGGTAGTTATGCTTTTCAGTTTGAATCCGCAATGATGAATACTAGTCATTATTCCTTGGCATTAATACAGAGAATAATGCTAGATATTGATAGTTATGAAGATGTAGATTTTGTTATACAAAAAAATATCAAGCCATCAATTTGTCAAAAACTTAAAGAAATATTCCAATTAGAATAATTATTATATACTAACCATGTGTCAAATTATTTTCTATGAATTACTTATTATCATTAATCTATTTTATTTTGCATGTCAATTAGAGACGAAATAAAACAAGGCATAGAGGCTAATTGGCACCATTATCTTAACAAATATGGTAATCTTTTCTCATCAAAGGAAATTCAAGGTTCTAGCCCACCATCTATTTTTGTAGGTAGATATGGGTATCCAAAAGTTGCTGTTGGACCAATGTTACCACCTGTTCATGGTGATACTAGTATCTTAGATATGCCTGAAAAATGGCTTGGAAAAAGTTTAGAAGAGATTGTAAATTTTCGTCTAAATCTAATTAGAGGAATAAAAAAACTTTCAGTTAATCAAACTGAAGAACGTCTAATTGAAAATCTTCAAGAGATTGCAATGTCATCTAATCCAACAGATACAGAGATTCAATTTGTTAAACCAACATCTCCTGTAACATCAATAGATGACCAAACTGCACCATTTGGACCAATTGGAGAAATAAAAACAGCAAAATTTTCATCATCCCATGCAACTATGTCAATTGAAAAAGTGTATTATGATTATGATCTAAAAGCTGATGATGCAATTATGAAATTATACAATAGTGGCATCGATATTTCCAAAATTCAAAAATGTCTTAGTATTGGAATGATGGGAAAGAATAGAAAACTTGTTCCTACTAAATGGAGCATTACAGCAACAGATAGTATAATTTCAAAATCATTGATGTTACAAATCTTAGATTTTGAAATTATTGATTCAATTAACATATTTTCATTCGAACACCTTGGTAATCTATTTGCAGTAATTTTATTTCCACACAGATGGATATTTGAAATGCAGGAAGCGTGGCATGATGGTACCTCTGTAGGATTTGGGAATGATTATGAAGATGCAAAAGGAATTTCACATAATCCATCAATAGCAGGTGCTTTTTTTGCAGCAAAGCTCGCTGTAGCAGAATATCTTATAAAAAAACAGAAACAGGCAGGAATTTTAATTTTAAGAGAAATTCAACCTACATACGCTGTACCTGTAGGAGTATGGCAAATCAGAGAAGGAATAAGAGAAGCTATGAGGCAATCACCATTAATTGTTGAAAATATCGATGATGCTATAGAATTATCAATAAAAAAAATGAGTGTAAGTAAAAACGAATGGATTAGGGAAGGAAAAATGCTGAAACTATTACAACAGAAAGTAATTACAGACTTTTTTTAAATATGATATTTATTGATGGTTAACTAAAATTATCAGTGCAAAACAAAAGTATTCTTATTGGAATAGTAATAATAATTTTACCAACTTTATTTACTATTGCTGTATATTCTGATTCATTCAGTTTAAGTTGGAATCAAGGTAGAGGTGGATTTCTATTTGCAATGGCATTTATTGTAGCAGAATTAGTGGGAATAAAATATGTAATTCCAAAAAATCGATTTTATCTATCTATTCCTTTAATTGCTGCTACTATTGCATATTTTGCATTTCTTCCATTTGGTCTTCATGAGTATATTATGAGTTTAGTAGATGTTTTTGGAGTTTTGGAATATTCATGGGGATGGCTATTTGATTTTGCTGTAATGGCAGCGTTTGTTACTAGCACACTTTGGATATTATTTGGACGAAAATGGTTTAGAATAGCTCCTGCAGGTCCAATCTTTCTTGCAGGTAATGCAATAATTCTTGCATTGGATTCTTTTTTTCCATATGATACATTGGGTCCGTTACAATATATTGTACCATATTTTGTTCAAGCCAATGTTTGGGTTATCACTGCATTAGATCTTGGAGTTGCAACTGCACGTGATAATCTAATGTTTCTAAATGGCGACTTTGGTCCTTTTGCATTACAAGTATTTTGGCCATCTGCAGGGGTTCATAGTATAATCATCTATTCACTTGTAATGATGGCTTTTCTCATAAAGATGAATATTCCAAAAAATCGTAAAATAATATATTTCATAATTGGAATTGCAGGCACTATTTTTGTTAATATGATTAGAATTTTTTCATTATCAGTTTATGCATTAAAGGTGACGACAGATCCTGAGGCATGGGAAGAATTTCATTCTGTTGCGGGTGAAATAATGTTCTTACCATGGCTTTTCATATTTTTGTTATTGGTAACATTTATTGAAACAAAGCGATTAAAGAAATTAGAATCAAATCAAGATTCTAAAAATAATTTGTAATGTTACTTTGACCTTTCAAATCAGTTAGCTCTGAAATTCTTACTCCTAATCTTCTTACTAATAGTTCTTGATCACGAAGTGCTTCATTTAGCAAATATGTAGCAGTTCGTTCTAATTCATCTAGATTGGCAGTATGATTTTTCAACATTTTAGATTTCGTTTTCATACTCAAATCTTCATTAACAAATTGAATGCCAATAGATCTAAACATTTTGTTATTTTCTAATGTCGTAACATGGATTTGTTTGCATAATTTTAACAGGTTTTCACATAAAAATTCATAATTTTTTGAGTTTTTCTTTAAGGTTGTTATTTTACTAAACTGTATTGTTGATTGTTTTTCTTTAACTGGTTCTAAATCAATACCTCTGGCAGCATTGTAGATATACGTACCAGTTTTTCTACCAAATTTATTATTTAATTCAAAAATATCTTTACTAAGTAGGTCTTTAATTATTTTACAATCAATTTCAGATAAAACCAATTCTGTTTTTTCCCCAATTCCAGGTATATTTCTAATTGCTAATGGAGATAAAAATTCTGAAATTTGTTCTGGCTTAATTATTGTTAAACCATCTGGTTTCTTAAAATCAGATGCAATCTTTGATAATAATTTATTTGGTGAAACACCAACAGAACATGTCATTTTTAATTTTTTCCTAATTTCATTTTTTAATTGCTGTGCAAGATGACCAGCATTTTCAAAATTGTTTCTAGTTTTTATTGTTACATCAAGATATGCTTCATCTCTACCGACATATTCAAAAATATCACCAAAGCTTTCAATTATTTTCATTCCATCTGATGAAACCTGAGAATAATAATCAAAATCTGCAGGTATGAAAACTGCATCTTTTTGACCACTCAATCTATTTTTTGCAAATTTTATTGGAATGCCTGACTTCACTCCATATTCTCGTGCTTTATAATTGGCAGTTGCGATAGCCCCACTATCTTCACCTCTATCAGAAAATATACAAATTGCAACTGGTTTGGTTCTTAGTTCAAGATTTCGTATTTCTTCACATTGAGCATAGAAATAATCAAAATCAACATGAAAAATTACTCTATTTTCCATAGATGATAATATTTTTTGAACACTTATTACAATTTGTTTAATGAATAGTCTAAATATAATAAATGAATGTAAAAACTATGACTAACCCAATAATTGTCAATAATGATGGTGTAAATTTCAAACCTGAACTTATGGAGAAAGAAAAATTGTATCATTGTATTTTTAATAATAAAATAATTTTAGCTTACAAAGATCATCAAGATTTTCTTAATTGCTATGAAATAGAAGAACCTGATTTGGTAAAAAAGATAAAATCTGATAGTAATCAAAATATTGATGCCATTTTAGAAGAATATATTGAAAAAAGTAACCTAAAATCTAAATAAAACATATTATTAAAATTATTATTAATAAAATGAATAATGAATCAAACAATGATGCAATTGATATATTATCTGAGTTAGAAAATAGTGACACAGATTTAGATCAGCAACAAACTACTTCCAAACCTGAATTATCTGTAGATTCACAACCTAATGTGGAAGAAGTATCTGATTCACAACCTAATGTGGAAGAAGTATCTGATTCACCATCTAGTACAACAGAAATATCTGAATCACAGATTAACAATCAAAATGAAGATAAATCTCAATCTGATGAAAAAGTCAGAAATGTAATATTTGTTGGAAACAAAACTATAATGACATATGTAAATTCGACTTTAACTAAACTTTCTGATTCAGCTTTTGTTACTATAAAGGCTAGAGGTAAAAGAATTACTCAGGCAGTAGATATTTCACAGTTTATTATAAAAAGAATGAATTCTGTTGGTTACAAAATAAGCGATGTTAGAATTTCTTCTGAATCATTATTATCTAATGATGGTAAAAAACGAAATGTATCACTTCTAGAAATTGATTTAACTAATACTAATGATTAAATTTCTCTTAGGAATTCTATTCCAAAATAAATTAATGCAATTGTTAAAGAAATAATTAGAATTTTATAATTACGATTTGATAAGAAACTAGTAGTTTTTGATGCAAAAAATGCAACTATGTAAAGCCAAACATAATCCATCCAAATATGAAACACAAATAAGATTACTATTCCAAAAAGTCCCCATAATTCAATTGACTCTGTAATTAATTTAAAACCAATAGTTAACCACCATATTATAAAAAATGGATTTAATGCACTAAGAAATATGCCTGTTAATACAGGACCTCTATTAGATTTTATATTACTTTGAAAATTTTTCTGAAACAGTGATTTGATTTGTAAACCTGCAAAACCAAATAATCCTATTGCACCAATAATTGCAATAAAAACTCTAAATTCTGGAAAAATATTAGAGGTGAAAATACCTGTTCCTAACAAAATTATTAATGGAAACTCTACAATTGTGTGACCTATTGCAATTTTTAATCCAGCGGTTTTCCCTTCTTTTATTCCATAAATTATATTCGCAGAAAATAATGGACCAGGAGACATTACGCCTGATGCAGAGATCACTATAACCATTATTGCAAATCCAAAAATGTCTTGCATCTAATTTCAATATAATTATCTATTGAAATAATCTATCGATAGATATTATCGCCGAGTTTTTTAGTATCATCTCTGGCTTGTTGAATTTGTTCTTCTATAATTTTTGATTCTTTTTCTAATTTAGTTAAATTACAAGAAACACCTGGAACTAACTTGGTTAATACATTACATAAATTCGATGTTGCAGTAAAATCTGGCATATCTTTGTTAGAGCTAATAAGCAGTACAATTACATCATACCCACATAACATTCCTTCATTTAATAGTACTCCAGAAATACCTGGTATCGTTGCGTTTTCTGCAACTGTAATTCCAGCACTTACTAATTTACCTCTTGCATTACCTGTTGAGGCAACTGCAACAACTTCCTGATTAATATCACCTTTAACTGTAATACTACTAATTATTGTAGAACATTTTTTTTCTTTTGCCCAGTCTAGCATTAATTTTGCTGCAGTTTTATGTAGTGAAACATCAAGTGTCAGATATGATGAAAACACTGCAACTTTTAATTCCTTATTAATGAAAATCCGTGTTGGAAAGTTTGGCAATCCATTTTTAATTATACTGATTGGTGGAAATCGATCCGAGTCAATTATTGCACTAAGTTCAAACTGTGTTGTATTGATTAGTGATTCTGTTGCAATTGCACTAGTCAATCCTGTTGATGGAAATCCATTAATTACTATTCCACCTTCAATGTTTATTGGAATTATTTCTCTCACATTAATTTCTAAATTCATATGTTTAGTATAATGTAGGTAGTTATAATTTTTTAAACTGTAATTAAGAAAACTATAAACCACAAATAAAACACTAATTTTAACATGGTTGAAAGAATCAAAGTGGCATTAGTAGGAATAGGAAACTGTTTTTCGGGATTAATACAAGGAATAGAGTATTATCGTAAAAACCCATCACAGGAAGTGATTGGAATAATTCATGATAAATTAAGAGACTATGGAATACATGATATTGACTTTGTTGCTGGTTTTGATGTTGGGGAAAATAAAATTGGCAAATCCATCAATGAGGCAATATATGAATCCCCAAATATGGTAGATTGGATTGCTAAGGAAGATATGCCAAAAACTGAGTCCAAGGTTTTTGAAAGTCCAGCTCTTGACGGTGTGGGAATTTGGGTTGAAAATAAAATCAAACCGATTAAAAGCGAAAAATCACAAGAAGAATTAGAACAAGAAATTAAAAAAATATTAAAAGAAACTGGAGTAGAGATAATTGTTTCATATCTTCCAGTTGGTTCAGAGAAAGTAACACAGTTTTGGGCACAAATTTGTCTTGATACTAATACTGCTTTTGTAAATTGTATGCCTGCATTTATTGCATCTGATAAAGATTGGGCACAAAAATTCACTGAAAAAAATATTCCTATAATCGGTGATGACATAAAAGGGCAAGTTGGTGCAACAATTGTTCATAGAACTTTAGCAAGGCTTTGTGACGAACGAGGGACAAAAATTGAGAAAACATACCAAATTAATGTCGGCGGTAATACTGATTTTCTTAATATGAAGGAACAGGAGAGATTAGTTAGTAAAAGAATATCAAAAACTGAGAGTGTTCAAAGTCAACTTACTGAAAGATTAGAAGATGACAAAATTTATGTTGGACCTTCTGATTTTATTCCATTCTTAGGTAATACCAAATTAATGTTTATGAGAATTGAAGGTAGACAATGGGCTAATATTCCATACAACATGGAAGTTAGGCTTGAAGTTGATGATAAAGCAAATTCAGCTGGAATAGTGATTGATGCAATACGATTAGCAAAGATTGCTTTAGACATGGGTATAGGTGGACCTATAATCCCTGCAAGTGCATATCTAATGAAACACCCAATTCAACAAATGACTGATCCTGTCGCCAAAACTGAACTTGAAAAGTTTGTAAAAGGCGACTAAATTTTATTTCAAAGTTATTAGTAGCGCTACAAAGTTTGTTAGCCAAGTCAATTAAACTTGTTAGCACAAATTATGGAACTTAAAATGTGCTAAATTTTATTGGTTCATATAAGAAAAGTAGAAATTTTTGGCTTCAAATCATTTGGATTTAAAAATACTATCGTTGATTTTGAACCAGGATTAATCTCTATTTCAGGTCCAAATGGTTCAGGAAAAAGTAATATCTTAGATGCAATAATTTTTGCACTCGGTGAAAATAGACCTAAAACAATGCGTGCACCTAATCTACGATCATTAATTCATGATATTGAAGGAAGTGCTAGAAGAGGACCAAAAATGGCTCGTTCAAGTGTTCATTTTGATAACATCGATAGAAAAATACCAATTGATTCTGACACTGTAACAATAACTAGAGAAATGAATGATAAAGGTGAAAATATCTATTATTTAGATAAAACCAGGGTTCAACGACAAAAAATCCTAGAATTAATGGAACTTGCGAATGCAGGATTGAACCAGATGAATGCAGTTCAACAAGGAACTGTAACTAGAATTTCTGAAATGACTTCTGATGAAAAACGAGTGGTTATTGAGGATCTAATTGGTTTATCAGCATTTGACGAAAAGAAAAAAGAGGCAGAAAAACAACTGTTTGACGCAGATCAAAAACTAGCAATAGCACTTGCAAGAATGGGTGAAGTTAAGAACCGTATTGATGATTTAGAAATAGACAGAAATCACAAATTACGTTATGATCTAATTGAACGAGAACTTAATAGATTTAAGGCAATATCAGCCGCAAGCAATCTTAAAACACTTACATCTGAAAAAACATCTAAAGAAAAAACACAAAACGCATTCAATTCTGAAAGAAAGCATTTTGAAGAAGAACGCTCAAGTATTAGAAAAGAACATTCTGAACTCCAAAATGAAAAAAATAAATTTCTGGATGAAACAAATTCTTATAATCAGGCAAAATCTAAAATTGATTCTGAATTAAGTGGTGTAAAACAAACTTTTGATGGAGCAGACAGTAAAATAATTACTAGCAAAAAACGATTATCTCAAATTAATACTAGAATGCCAGAACTAACTCCAATCTTAACTAAATTAGAAAATGAACAAACTACTTTAATATCACAAATAGATGAACAGAAAAAATTCATAAGTTCATTACGTCAAAATAAAAAAGAAATTGATGATGAATCAGAATCAATTAATTCACGAAGATCAGAAATCTTAAAAAAACAATCGCACATTTCAGGTCAAAAGCGTGATGTTGATACTAAAATATCTAATCTAACAAATAAAATAACAAATGCAAAATTATTGACAGCCAAACTTGATTCTGAAATTATGGATGCATCTGAAAAATTTTCCACAAATTCAATTAAGCAAAAGAATATTATTGCTCATCTTGATTATCTGCAAAAACAGAAAAATAAACTAGAACGTGCAGTATCCAATCATAAATTAACTATTCATGAAGTTAAACAACGTATACAAACTAATGAAGGAAAAAAACAAAAACTAGAAAATGAAATATCTGAATTATCATCAATAATTGATGTTTCATCTAAGGGAGCTAACAATTATGAAACAAAAATTAAATTTGTAAAAGGAATAATGCATGAAGACTATTCAATTTCAAAATTAAAACATGACACAGAAAATCTTGGGATTGAGGGTTTAGTTTATGAAATTCTATCATGGGATAAAAAATATGAACGTTCAGTATTGGCTGTAAGTTCAGATTGGATTAAGGCAGCAGTTGTAAAGGATTTTTCCACGTTAATTTCTCTTGCTGAATCTGTAAGAAGCAAAAAACTTCCAAAACTCAAAATAATTCCATTAGAGGCAATTCCTGATTTTAAATTAGATATACCTAATGATCCTGCAATTATTGGTATATTATCTAATTATGTCTCATGTGACAGTAAATTCAATTCACTCAAGACATTTCTATTTGGTAATGTATTACTTGTTAATTCTCGTAATTCTGCAATAAAAATATCAAAATTAGGTTACAAAACTGTTACATTAGATGGAGAATTCTTTGAAGCTAAGGCATCTGCTATTGTTATTGATATAAATTCCAAAATTTCTAAATTAACTAAAATCATCAATATGAGTGATTCAGTAGAGGGTCTTCAGACTATGATTTCTACTTTACGTCATACCATGCAGAAAAAGAATAATTTAATCAAAAAATATCAACATTCATTAAAAATTCATCAAGATAGGCTTAATCTATCTGAACAGGGATTAACAGTATCACATAATACTTTTTCAGATATAAAACAGAAAATCACTTCAGGAACAAAAACATTAGAACAATTCCAAACCAGAAATAAACAGTTAGAAAGAAAAAAAGATTATTTATCCACTGAACAAATTAAGCAAAAATCACATTTAGAATCACTTGAATCTCAAATTCAATTAGTAAGAGAAAACTATGCTGATCCACAAATGGATAGTATTTCAAATGAACTAAAATCACTCAATGAACAATACACTAATTCTATGGCTAGACAAAATACTTTTCATACAGAATCAAAGAAGCAAGAAAATCAACTTGTAACTTTTATGACATCTTTAACAAAGAATCAGAACGAACATAGAATATCACAACAAGAATACGTATCTATAAAAAATGAAAAATATCATCTTGAAGTAGAAATAAGAAAGGCAGAAAAAGAAAGAACACTTGCAGAAGATGAATTAACAACATTAAGAGAGAAAGAGCAAGAACTTATATCAACTTCTGGAACATCTGTTGAAAAAATGAAAGAGTTTGATGATAAGATAGAAGCATTACATGAACAAGAACGTAATCTTACACGAGAAATTGGTATACGTGAAAGAAGATCTGATAGTTTGAATCGTGATCTAATTGATCTTACACAAAAAGAGACAAAAATCAAATTAATGTTAGAAACATTTGGTTTTGATGCAGATATTGAAGTTTTTGATGTTTCCTCTCTAATTTCATCTCTTGAGAATGAACAAAGTAGGCTTAAATCATCATTAAATGCTGGTGCACCATCACAGTTCATTGAGATCGCATATGGTTATAGATCCTCTTCAGCAAACAAGAATATCCTAGAGAAAGAAAGAAACAAGATTGTCTTTTTTATAGAATCTGTTGAAAAAGATAAACGTCAGACATTTTTGAATGCATTTGATACAGTAGACAAGGAAATTCGTGATGCATTCTCGAAAATGACTGGTGGTAATGCATGGCTGGAATTAGAAAATGAGGATGATATATTTTCATCTGGTCTAAATTATATTGTTCAATTCCCAGATAAACCAAAACGTGAATCAACATCAATAAGCGGTGGTGAAAAAACACTTGCTGCAATAGTATTTGTTTTGGCACTACAAAAATTGAATCCCTCACCATTCTATCTATTTGATGAAATAGACGCACATCTTGATGCACCAAATGCTGAAAAACTATCAAACATCATAAAAGATCGTTCTAAAGGAAGTCAATTCATTATGGTTTCATTAAAGGATTCTGTTGTAGAAAAAGCTAGATTAATTTATGGAGTATTTCCAAAAGGTGGAGTTTCAAACGTTGTAAAATATAAAGATAAACAAATGTTAAACTTGGAAGAAGAATCTACCATTACTAGTTAGGTATCTGTCTGCCAGCCGATTGTTTTTTCTTTGTATAGGTTTTTTGGATCAGGTATTGAAATTGCATCAATCAATGCTTTTGTATAGGGATGTTTTGGATTTGTTAGAATATCACGAGTTTGACCTGATTCCATGATTTCACCTGCGTATAAAATTATAATTTTATTTGCAAAGTATTTTGCAGTTGCAAGGTCATGTGTAATATAAATAAATGAAATATTTTTCTTCTTTTGAATCGTACTCATCAACTCTAAAATTTCTCCACGAACAGAAACATCTAACATTGATACAGGCTCATCTGCAATAATCATTTTAGGATTAGTAACTAATGCTCTAGCTATAGCCACTCTTTGACGTTGTCCTCCAGAAAGCATATGTGGAAATTTTCCCATTATTTCTTCTGCAGGTTCTAGCTTTACTTGCTTCAATGTTTCTAAAACAATCTTATGCCTTTCTTCTTTATTACCGATATTATGAATTTCTAATGGTTCGTTTACTATATCAAAAACTTTCATTCTAGGGTTCATAGAATCGTATGGATCTTGATAAACCATCTGACATTGACCTCTAAATTTTTTTAGATTATCTGAATCATTGAAGATTTCTGTACCTTCAAAGTAAATTTTACCTGAATCAGGTTCAATTGATCTTAGGATTAATTTTGCAATTGTTGATTTTCCAGAACCTGATTGACCAGCGATTGCTAATATCTCACCTAAACCAAGTGAAAAATTAACATTTTTTACTGCTTTAACTTTATTAGAATTTTTGTGAAAAAGCCCATTTTTCTGGAAAGTTTTGTTTAGATTCTCTACCCTTAGAATTTCATTCAATATATTACGTACTTGTAACTAATATATGAAATGTTCAGTGTATTAGTATAAAACTTGAATAAGAAATTTATGCATCTTAAAAATTTATTTTAAAATATGAATTCAAAAATTCTACAAGGGCAAATTACATATGAAAAAATAAGTGTTAATAACAATTTAAAATATTTCAAACCTAGTATTTCAAAAAAACAAAAAACATTTTCCGAAGAAATTTCCATTTCGTTGTCTAAAACACCAAAATCAATAAATCCAAAATATTTTTATGATAAATATGGTTCTGAGTTATTTGATAAAATTTGTTTATTACCTGAATATTACCCATTTAACTCTGAAATAGAAATTTTACAAAAAATTGAAAAAAAATTACTTACATATCTATCCAATGAATTTCATCTAGTAGAATTAGGAAGTGGTTCTTCGGTAAAGACTAGACTTTTAATTGATGTTCTCTTAAAATCCCAAAAACATCTACAGTATTTCCCAATAGATATATCTGAAATTTTGAGTCAAAGTGCTAAAAACCTCTGCATGGATTATGAGAATCTTACAGTAACTGGTGTAGTTGATACTTTTGAGAATGGTCTTGATTTTATTGAACATTATGATGATAAATCTAATCTTATAACATTTCTTGGTTCAAGCTTTGGAAATTTTGAGAAAAATGAAGGAATATTGTTTCTTCAAAAAATCAATAACCTGATGAAATCTGATGATCTATTTCTAATTGGATTGGATTTGAAAAAAGATCAACAAGTATTACATAATGCATATAACGATTCACAAAAAATTACCGCAGGATTTAATCTAAATGTTCTAAAACGAATCAATGATGAATTGGGCGCAGATTTCAATTTAGATAATTTTGAACATCATGCCGTCTATAATGAAGACAAAGGTCGAATTGAGATGCATCTACGTTCATTATCTGAGCAATATATCACAATTCCAAAATCTGATCTATCTATAACTCTCTCAAAAGATGAATTAATACACACCGAGAATTCTTATAAATTCTCTATTTCACAAATAGAATTTACATTGAGGGAATCAAATTTCAAAAAAATTGAAATATGGTTTGATTCACGAAACTATTTTGCTCTTGTTTTGGCAAAAAAAATCTAGATATCTTGGGCACATCTAAATCCAGAAATTAACCATCTCTCATCTAATCTGAAAAAGTTTCTGTAAGATCCTCTAATTGATTTTGATGGTGTTCCAAATGATCCTCCACGTAAAACTTTTTGATTTGTAAACCATTTGTCATTATATTCGTCAAATCCACTTTTGAAACCTGGATATCCCACAAACTCTGATGAGGTCCATTCCCAAACATCTCCTATCATTTGGTAACATCCGTAACTACTCTTTCCATTTTCATAAGAACCAATATTACTGCAATTCCATACGTTTGATTCTAACAAGTTTGCATGTGAATCTGTTGGTTTTTCACTTCCCCATGGAAAATCTGTTTTGACTTCTTTCTCATCATTCCACAATGCTGCTTTTTCCCATTCAGCTTCTGTTGGTAATCTCTTATTTGCCCATTTACAATAGGCTGATGCTTCATAGAAGCTTATATGACAAACTGGTTCATTTTTGTTAATTTTTCGTTTTCCAACAAAATCTCTAGTTATCCACTCATTCCCATCTTTTTCCCAATACATAGGTGCGTTCCATTCATTTTTCTTTACTATATCCCATCCATCTGAAAGCCAAAAAGAATAATCATTATATCCACCTTCATTCATAAATTTCAAATATTCTGCATTACTTACCAGAAAATTGTCAATTTGATAATCATTTAGATATGTTTTATGTTCTGGAAGTTCTATATCATAACAATAGTCTTTACCTGAATAACCCATATTGTATAAACCACCATTAATTGTAATACTTTTCTTTTCGCTATTTGATGAAATTGGGACTTCATTTATTTTTGCTGGTTTGTACTGTTCTCCTAACAAATGTTGTAAATCATAAACTAAAAGTTCTTGATGTTGGCATTCATGATGAATTGCCATTGTAAAAAGATACTCTGCCTCTTTTTCTAATGGATTACTAATTACTTCTCTAACTCTATCTGTTATTACATCAAAATATTTTAAAATCTCATCTACTGTCGGTCTTGACATTACTCCTCGTTTTGATTTATCATGAGGTTTTCCAAATTGATTGTAGTAAGAATTTAGATACTCTGATAATTCATTTGAATAAAATTTGTAATCTTTTTGTGTTTTACTTAATACAATTTCATTTAACCAACTCACATGTCCAATATGCCATTTTGGAGGACTCATGAACATTGCAGTCTGCACACCATAATCGTCTCTTTGCAAATTTCTTACTAATGCCAATGTTGTCTTTCTTGTTTCATTGAAAGATTCTAAAAGGTAATTTTGTGATTGCTGCTCAAGTGTCATACATTAATTGAAATTTTTTGAATATATGTGGCTTTTGCGATTATTCTTTCATTACACAGCAGGTGGAATTATTGATATTACGCATGGCCCACCAAATTGAAAATGAAAGTGCTCCAATTGATATTAGTTTTAGTTCCAATCCTTGTAAAGGGAATATAGCTAATCCACCAATTATTCCAAATAATGCTGAAAGAGATGTTGTACATGCTGGACATCCAGGAGTAAACGCTGTTAGCATGCCACCAAAAATTGCTGATGATCCACTTTTTTTAATATTATTTGCTCTTTGTGTTTTGATATTATATACTACTAGTGAAATATTGATTCCGCCCAAAACTGCTACAATGAGTGTAAGTATGATTGATGCTGCAATATACACTGGCATTATGGAAATATCTACATCGAAATGTGCTATTGCGGTAGATAACGTTAGAAAATAATACAATAATCCTATTATGAAGCCCGAAACTATTGCGATTCCTGCAAAAACAGGTTGTTTTAATATATCTTTTATAGTCATTTTTAACATCATTATACTAATTCATTTGTTTATTCTTAAAAATTTTTGCAACCGATAAGAATTAAAATTAATCTAATATTGTCTAATTAATGGATTATAAGATTACTGATGAAGATAAAGAACGAATAAATCTTCTAAATCAGATCCAAAAAAATAAGTTCAATAATTTAAGTTTAGAACAATTAATACGCCTTCAAGAATTGATTGAAAAGAAAGATTACAGCCATGAAAAAAAGGCAAATAAATCAAAAACAAAACTTCTAAAACAAATTAACATTGAAATTTACAAGCGTGATGATTCAGCAATTTGGAAGTAAACTTACATACAAATAATCATCGTACATAACATTGTCATGTCAAACAGTCTTGCTAATGAATCGAGTCCATATCTTTTACAGCATAAAGATAATCCAGTTAATTGGTATTCTTGGAATGATGAATCATTACAAAAAGCAAAATCTGAAAATAAGCCAATATTTCTAAGTGTAGGATACAGTTCATGTCATTGGTGCCATGTGATGGCACATGAATCTTTTGAGAATGATGATGTTGCAAAAATAATGAATGAGAATTTTATTAACATCAAAGTAGATAGAGAAGAACGACCTGACATAGATGATATTTATCAAAAAGTATGTCAGATGTCAACTGGGCAGGGTGGATGGCCACTAAGTGTATTTCTAACTCCAGAACAACGTCCATTTTATGTTGGAACATATTTTCCAGTACTTGATTCATATGGTCGTCCTGGATTTGGAAGTCTTTGTAGACAATTAGCTCAGTCATGGGAAGAAAAACCAAAAGAAATTGAATCTGCAGCTGATAATTTTATGACAAATCTATCTAGATTAGAACGAGTTACAGAATCATCACAGATTACAAAGTCAATACTTGATGAAGCAGCAGTAAATCTTTTACAAATTGCAGATACTACATATGGTGGATTTGGTCAAGCACCAAAATTTCCAAATGCATCTAATCTATCATTCATGTTAAGATATTGGAAACTTTCTGGAATATCGAAATTCAAGGATTTTGCCTTATTGACTCTTAAGAAAATGGCAAAAGGTGGAATGTTTGATCAGATAGGTGGTGGATTTCATCGTTATTCAACTGATGCACGATGGCTTGTTCCACATTTTGAAAAAATGCTATATGATAATGCGTTACTACCAATTGTTTATTCAGAAGCATATCAAATCACAAAAGATAATTTCTTCTTAGATGTAGTTACAAAAACTCTTGATTATGTAATTCGTGAGATGAAAATCAATCCAGGAGTTTTTTGTTCAGCACAAGATGCCGATACAAATGGTGAAGAAGGTCAAACTTTTGTGTGGAAAAAAAGAGAGATAGAAGAAGTTTTAGGCAGTGATTCAGAGATTTTCTGTATTTATTTTGATGTAACAGACGGTGGAAATTTTGAAGGAAATACAATTCTTGCAAATAACATAAACATATCTCCACTTGCATTCAAATTTGGCAAGACAGAAGATGAGGTAAATAGAATCATTTCAGAAGGATTAATCAAATTACTTGAGACAAGAAACAAGCGACAGCAACCAGGTAAAGATGATAAAGCACTTACTGCATGGAATGGGTTAATGATTTCAGCATTTGTTAAAGGATATAGAATATCTGATAATCCAGAATATCTTAGTACTGCTATTGATGCAATTAGTTTCTATCATGAACAATTTGAACAATATGGATTTTTGCAAAGGGTATTCAAAAATGATGAAACAAAACTTAATGCATACTTGGATGATTATGCATATCTTGCAAATTCGGCTCTTGATGTGTTTGAAATTACAGGCGAATCAAAGTATCTATATTTTGCAGAAAAACTTAGTGATTATCTAATTGAACATTTCTGGGATGATAAGAATGGGAATTTTTTCTTCACTGCTGACAATCATGAAAAGTTAATCATCAGACCAAAGAGTAATTATGATTTATCTATGCCATCAGGAAACTCTGTTGCCGCAAATGCACTATTGAGATTGTATCATTTAATTAATGAAAAAAGATTTCAAATCATTACTCAAAAAATACTTGAATCACAAGCAATGTTGGCAGCAGAAAATCCATTTGCATATGGTTATCTTTTAAATGTGTTATATCTCAATATTGTAAAACCGACAGAAATTACTATTCTTGATTCACAAAATACAAAGAATTTGCATAGAACATTAAATAAAAAATTTCTACCAGAATCAATAATTGTACAAATAAAGAATGAGGAAGATCTTTTAGGATTATCAAAATTTCCTTTTTTTGCAGGAAAAGAATTCCCAAAACATGAGCCATTTTACAGTGTATTTGTATGTAAAAATTTTACTTGTTCATTACCAATGTCAGATTTATCAGATATAGAAAAAGAACTCTAGACAATTTTCAGATCAATCTGTAATCTTTGTCCTACTTGGGGTCTTCCCATTTTCTCATATCTATTTTTTGGCAGTGTTATTGCAACTGAAGTATTTGCATAGCTTTTCAATTTGATTGTTGGCTGTGCTTGAAGAATTGCCTCCAACAATGGCATTACTTGTTGCTTTGTATCAGCATCTAATTTTTTCGAAACATTTTCCATGATTAATTGTTTTTGAGATATTGGCTCAGTTTGAACATCTTCAATAAGTGTCATTTGTATAACATTACCGTTATCAATTATCTGTGTAATTTTGTAGGCAATTATTTCTGACATATTTTAGTAATCTCTCTTTGAAATTTATCTTTATGCCTTTTTTGGCTCTAATGATTCTTTAATTTTACTGGCATTTGCTTTTACTAATTCATAAAATTCTTGCATATCTTCCAATTCCACATTAATTCCTTGATTTGAGTAAATCTGTAAAAAACTTGAATAAACTATTCCTACAATTATTCCAAAAGCAGTGTCATTTTTTGAATCTGTTATATCGCTATATTCTTCTGCGATTTGTATGTATGAACTTGATTCATTAATATAATATTCTAGTAAATCTTCTAAAAATTTTTTATTATTATCAGAAATTGTCATTGTGTATTAGAATTATTATTGTTATAATAGTCAACCTTGTTTTTCTTTATCTAATTTACTATTAGTTACTAATGAAATAATATCTACAATTTTTTTAGGATTTCTTGAAAATAAAACATATGTTGATACTGATACAACTAATAGTAAACCACTTCCTAATGGAAATTCTGGAACCGTAGCATATTCATCTGATTCTGCAATAATACTATAATCCACTGCATGTATTGATTGGCTTTTTTCATGAAATGGAATTATGAATGAATTGCTATCCCCTGCTCGTAAAAAATCAGGCTTTGTGTATATTTGTGAAACTGTAGCAACATTGCCATCTCGATCATAAAGTGTGGCAACCACCTTGATCATATTTGCTGTATTATCACCTTGATTTTCTAATATTCCAGTAATTACTGTGTTATTATGATTGTCTTTAGTTAGCACTGATGATGAAATTTCAATTACTTGGTTTTTTGGCTGTGCTATTTTATATTGTAAATTAAGTTTGTAATCTTTAATCTCTTCACCATTTACATCTTGTATTAAAATGTCAAATGCTCCTTTCATTTCAGGCATTATCATATTTGAAATTGCACTGTTTACAATTTCACCAATATTAGAATCATTTTCATCTATTAATGTAGCAGAAATTTGAATTTGATTTAATGGCACTTTTGAATTATTTTCTATTTCACCTATGATATGCAATAATCCATCATTATCAATATACTTTTGATCGTTTTGTATTGCTACATCAGCGTAAGCTACTTGACAAATAATTAACAGTGGAATTAAAAAAATAATTTTTTTCATATCTTTAATGATTTCAGGTCTTTAAAGATTTTATGGGTTTGAACTCTTTGCATTATTATATGATGTTAGTCCTGCTAATTCATATTCAAAAGATTGTTGAAGAATTTCATTAGATCTAATTTTTTCATCTTCATCTCCAAATTCTATCCAATTAATTAGATGTACATCACTTTCTAATTGTGACTCAGTTGATAGTTTGAATATCTTAACAGCACCTGAAAATGTATCTGGAATTTGTAATGTATCATATTTTGAAATTATACCATTCATATTTTTTATGTGCATTTCTGACAATTTCAGAATTTCATTCTTTGTAATACTATTTTCTTCCCACATTCTGACGTTGGAATAAAAATTTAATTGTTCATTTTTTAATTCTTCTTGAATTATTTGTAAATCATTACCAAAATTATATCCACGTATTTTTCCCTGTTCTGCTGAATAAAAATAAAAAATTGTTATTCCTATTAGAATTATTCCTATCAAAACAGTGAATCTTTTTTTTGATCCCTTACTTTTTTTGGTTTTCTTTACCAACTTAATCTATGTATTTACCAGATTCATCAGATTTTAGTTCAATTGTAAATTCCATGCCCATGATAAAGGATTCACCTCTAATGGTTCTAATTCTTGCTATTCTTAGTTCATGAGGCCATATTTCGACTACTATTTGACCAACTTCTGGATTTTTAGGAGCGTCAACAATTTTGATATCTTCTTTTTTTATTCCACATTCTTGAATCTTCTTCAAACTGTGTTTTACTAATGGCTCTGGATCATTATGACTTAATGCCCATACTGTTCCTGTATATTCTACTTGTTGCATTTTCATTTACCACTCTAATTTTATCCAGATTTAACAACATTTAATGTCATAGTACTAACTATTCTAGACAGTCGTCTAATTTTCATTGAAACTGTTTTTTCAAAATCTTCTTGATCATTACCATGAACCTCTGCAATAATATCATATGCACCAAATGTAACATATGCATTTTTTACTTCTGATACCTGTTTTAATTCATCTAGAATATATTCTTCGGCACCCAAATCACAATTTAATAATACGAATCCAACATGCATTTTCTTCTTACTTATGTTTAATAGTACTATTCTTTAAATGTTCAAAAACTATTGATGTTTTACCATCTTTTACGACTTCTATTTCTACTTCCATCGCTACTAGAAGATGAAGACTGTGTAAATCTTTTCTTTTTGTATTGGTCTCTTGCAGGACCATCTCTTGCACTACCATTTCTGTTGTATCCACCTGTTCTTCGTCCACCTGAACCATAACTTCGTCCACCTGAACCATAACTTCTTCCACCATATCCAGAACGTATTTGTGGTGCCATTCTTCGTCCAACTTGTCGTTTTAATGGGTCTGGAATATGAATCTCAATTCCTAATTTTTGATTTAGATCAGTCATATCTGATTTTATTAGTTTTTTAATAATATTCCAATCACCAACTGAAGAATATGACACTAATGTGATAGCATTACCTTTTGCCCCTGCTCGTGCAGTTCTACCAATTCTGTGAAAATAAATCATATCCTGATTTGGAACATCATAATTGACCACTAATCCAACTCTTGGCACATCTATACCTCGTGCAGCAACATCTGTGGCTACTAAAATTTCGGCATTATTTTTTCTGAATTTTGACATTGAATACTCTCTTTTATTTTGAGACATATCTCCTTCTATTGCTACTACATTGAATCTTGCTTTTTGTAGATCTCTTGCAACGTTTCTAGTACGAATTTTTGTAGAACAAAAAACGATTGTTTGTCCTTTTTTATTTTCTTTGATGAACGTAGTTAGATACTTTTGTTTTTCTCTATCTTTAATAACTAAAAATGATTGGTTTATTCCTTCTCCACTTAGATCATCTGCATCTATTAGAACTCTTTTTGGTTCATTGAGATATTTATCTGCTAATCTTAAAATTTCAGCTGGCATTGTTGCAGACCATAATGAAGTAATTCTATTGTCTGGAACTCGTTCTAATACAAATTCAATATCATCAATGAATCCCATATCTAACATAACGTCTGCCTCATCAAGTGCTAAAAATTTAATATTATTCAGTTTGACTGTACCTCTGTTAATATGATCAATTAATCTTCCTGGAGTTGCAACAACAACTTCTGGTTTATTTCTTAATGCATCAAGTTGTATTCCCATACCTTGTCCACCATAAATTGTAGCCATTTTAATCCCAGTGAACTTTCCCACTTTTCTAAGTTCTGTGGTAATTTGTATAGCAAGTTCTCTTGTAGGTGCAATAATCAATGCTTGTATTCCACCATTGTTGAGAATATGTTCTAACATTGGTATTCCAAACGCTGCTGTTTTACCAGTTCCTGTGTGTGCTTGGCCTATTACATCATAACCTTCTAGTAGTATTGGTATTGCTTGAGCTTGAATTGGAAATGGGACATTAAATCCTAATTCCTGTATACCCTTCTGTACGGTTTCTTTTACTTTTAATTCATCAAATGTTTTCATTTCTCTATCTTAAAGCAATGACAGAGAAAGCATTTGCTTAATCTATCATTATTTCTAATTTTTTTGCTTTTTCTTTGTCTAATAAACCAATGCTTCAATTCTAATGACGGATTTGGTTAATTTGTTAAATCAGCAGTCTGAGATTATTTATAACGTTGATTTTTCTAAATAATCTACTATGGAAGATAAAAAAATCAAAGAAGAATTAGATGAGAATTTTGAACGTGAATCTTCAGGAATTTCATGCGAGTCTTGCCCAATTGACTCTGTAATACAAAAAATACTGGGTCTATTTAGGAACAAAAACTAGATTTTTTGATAGGTTTTTTAGTTAAAAATTGATTATTATTGTGTGGTCGATAAGAAAAAACTAATAGTTGCAATTGTAGGAATTGCAATAGTTTCTGCATTAGGAGCTTCTTTTTTGTTATACATTGGTCAGGTTGATCAAATGACGCAAGATATTCAAGATGAATCAGAAGTATTGTCTGTTAATCTTCCGCCAATTTTAGGTTCAACAACTGCTTTGGTGACAATTATAGAAATGGGTGACTATCAATGTGAGATGTGCAAACGATGGTATGACAATACTAGACCTGCTATAATTGAAAATTTTATTGATACTGGAAAAGCTAATATGTTTTTTATTGATTATCCTATTCTAGGTCCTGATTCAGCATTAGCTGCAGAGGCAACATACTGTGCAGATGATCAAGGTAAGTATTGGGATTATCATGTTACTCTTTATGACTATCAAGGTCACATGAATTCTGGTTGGGCAAATGCTGAAAGATTAAAGTCGTTTGCATTTAACCTTGATTTGAATATGGATGAATTTGATGAATGTCTTGATTCTAGTAAATACGATGAACGCGTGAAATTAAACTGGCAAAAGGCATCAGCTGGAGGTGCAACTAGTACTCCAACATTTATCATTGTAAATACTGAAACTGGCAACGAAGAAAAAATTGTTGGTGCTCAGCCTTATGCTGTTTTTGAAAAAGCAATAAATTCGATGTTATAGTTGTTTAGTATACTTAGACTCATTTTTTCAAATTACATCTATGTCTGTCTGGCACTAATTGTTTTTACAGTGATGTTTATTCCGTTATTAATAATTTCAGAACATTTGTTTCTTGAACCATACATAATTTTTTCAATTTATCCTGAATCCATTGTAAATTTTTTATTAATTCTAATTTTATCTATTTTTGCAGGAATTGTAATATCTATGAACATTTTTAGAATTAGACAAATTAAAAAGACCAATAAAATTGGTGTTAGTTTATTCGGTACAATAATCGGTGCATCTGCAGGAGCTTGTAGTTGTGGACCAGTTGGTTTCTCAATAATTACAACATTTGGAACTGCTGGTGGAATTGCAACTGCATTTTTAGATATGTATGAAATTCCTTTGAGAATAATTTCAATTGGAATTTTAATTGTTGTATTTTTTACTTCATTAAAATCATTAAAAAATGAATGTAAAATTAAGTCATAATTCAGTTACTATATTTGTTAATTTTTTGTAATACAAAAAGACATTTTTTTCAACCAAGTAGACTATCCATACACACTGTAAACATAGGCATGTCAAAGATCTTTATTCCAATACGTCCATCAAGAAGTACTAGTGAAGTTGACGAACTAGACGAAGCAGAAGAAGATTAAAAAATTCTAATTTATTTTAGTGAATGACTTACTTGGAACCTCTAATTCTTTGAATATTTTCGGTTGGATGATTTTACCTAATATTTCAATTCCTGTGATCGTTCGAAAACTTGGCTTACTAAAAAATGAATTAGCGTCAACAGCAAAAACATTATGATTTTTGACAGCTCTTAATGAATTCCATTCTGAATTGTTTTCTAAGATATTTTTGTATTCCATGATAGTTCTTTCTACATTGAATCCACATGGCATTAAAATCAACAAATCAGGGTCTGTATTTTTTATATCATTGATTGTCATTTTCCTTGAGTGCTTTCCTTTTTCACTTATGAGATTTTTTGCTCCAACAAGTTCGATCATTTCTGGAATCCAATGACCTGCAGTAAAAAATGGGTCTATCCATTCTATTGCAACAACTTTTGGTTCATGAATAAATTTTTTATTTTTTAAATATTCAATTCTAATTTGTAATGATTCCACTAATTTTCTACCTTTCGACTCAATTCCAATTTTTTTTGAAATATCGATAATTGTTAATAATATTTCGTTAATATTGTGTGGATCCATAGTAAAGACATCTGGTTTTTTATCTAGAATATTAATTGCATCATTAACTTGGTTTGTATATGCAGAGCAAACTTGACAAATTTCCTGTGAAATTATTAAATCTGGATTTGCATTTATCAAGTTTTTAGAATTTAATCTAAAAATGTCTTCTCCATTTGAGATTAACTCACTAATTTTTTCATCAATTTGTTTACTAGATAATTTTTCTGGATCAAAAACACTTTCAATAACACGTGGCTTTAGTTTTGCATTTTTTGGATATAGACATTCGTGTGTTGTCCCATATAGTTTATCTTGGCAATCAAGTTCAAAAATAAGTTCTGTCGCACTTGGCAAAAATGACACAATTCTTTTAATTGACATATTATTACAACAATTTAGTTTTACTTCTTTCGCTATTTTTTGAATTAAAAAAATTCATTATTACTATTGCAATTGAGACTATTCCAGTCACAACTAATATGATCTCAAGTGTACTTATCATTGAGTGTGAAATCGCAGATTCAACAGATATACCAGTGATTTCTGACATGGCAAAAATATATGAAAAAATAAAATAATTTGTAGCCCAATGAATCAATATCGCAGTAATTAATCCATACCTATAGTATACCCAACCAATTATTACCCCACTAACTGCAGCCTGAGTAAATTTACCCACACTCCATGGTTCACCTGAAATTATATGGGCTACACCAAAAAATACTCCAACCAGTGTAATTAGTAAAATAGCTTTTTTGTTGTCAACTATATCTAAATTTTTATGTGGATGCCATAATGAATAGAAAAATGATTTGAGTGAAGATTTGTACGCATACATAACAAACAATGGGATTCCAATCAGCATTACTCTAAAACCAATTTCTTCAGTTATAGGTGCAAAAGTTAGGGATAAAAAGAAAATTAAATCGTTGGATAGTTCTGGTGGCTCTATAAAAATACCAAAACTCTCTTGAATAAAATTAATAGTACCTGAAATTACTACAAGAATTGAAAACCATTTAATTATTATTACAAGATAATTCGTGTCTTTGATTTTCTCTTCTTTGATTAGTAGTTCACTAATTATAGTTAGAAAATTTTTTTTTGGCCCAAGTATTGAAATTGCGAACAAAATTGCAAATATGCTCCACAATATTACAAATGCATCACCTAATTGATACTCAAATGGAATTTCCATGTTTATACCTGCAATAAATAAATCAAATTTTTCTAATGGAAAACCAAAATCTATATTGTCACCAATTTCAGAATTAAAAACAACGTATGCACCAATAGGAAATGATACAATCATTAAACCAAATACAAGAGAAATTAAAGCCGAATATGGAATTCCAACTGTTTGTAGAAGTTTTTCTAGAATTGCCACAATCTTTCTAATGAAGTTCTATAGTATCTGCAGCAAATCCTAGATTGACAAGTGTATCTTTGATTGTTTCTCTATGATCACCCTGTAGAAAAATATAACCTTCTTTGGCAGTACCACCACATGCGTATTTACTTTTTAATTCTTTAGCAACTTTTTCTAAATTGTTAATTTTTGGGTCTAATCCTTCAATCATGGTTCCCTTTTTTTTAAAGCGTCTAGTCTCTAATCTTATAATTATGTGATTACTATCTTTATCTAAATCTCCACAGGCACACAAGTCATCTGGTAGTCCACAAGTATTACAAATTACCGCCATTGGTTCGAAAATGTTTGTTAATACACATTATTAAGCCTTGACGAAATGGAATCATTTAATCGTATAACTAAATTTTTTTAATGGATAAAATCTACCACCTTTATGTCAAAAGGACTTACAAAAAAAGCAGTTGATATGCTACTTGGAGGTGCAACACTTCTAAGTGAACCGTGCCCGTATTGCAAGGGAGTACGTGTTATGAAAGATGGAAACGCATTATGTATCAATTGTGGTAGTGAACCAGAACAAAAACAAATTGAGCCTAAATCGCCAACATCAGATCTATCAACTGTTGAAAAACTAGAAAAAAAACTAAGTGAACTCACAGATGAATTATCAAATGAAAAATCGCATGATAAGCAACAATCTATCTTAAAATCAATTAACCTACTTATAGAAACAATAGAAAAGGCAAAAAATTAGAACAAAAGTTTTTATTGTATTTTCCTTGAGCCAATTTAAATGGCTGATAAAAAGAGTAATGCTGCACTACCTGCATCAAGTGCTGGATTACTAAGGTTTTTTGAGGATGAAACTAGAGGGGTAAAAGTTTCACCAAAAATTGTTGTTTGTATTCCTATTAGTTTAATTGTGGTTTCTTGGTTATTAGACACTTTACTCATACCATGATATTAAATGCCTGAACAAGATGATGTTAGTAATATACAAAAACGTTATTCATTAACCCTACTCAATCCATCGTCACATTATATTTCATTAGTGATATCAATCGTAGTAGTAGGATTTATGGCTGCATTTGTATCTTTAACATATCTACAAATTACAGATATTTTTTTTCCTGTGCTTAGTGTAATTGGTGTTCTTGTTGGAACGCAATTTTTAGATATTTTGTTTTCTAAACACAAAGAATATTCAAAATCATTACATGTTTCATTATTTGGTAATGGGTTATTCTTTGCAAGTACACTTGTTGGATTTGGTGCAATGATGTTATTTGCAAAAGATAATCTTGATTTATTCTATGTAGCAATAGGAATGTTTGTTTTTATAAGTTTTAGAATTGGAATATTTACAACAATTCTTGGCGCAAGTTTAAAGAAGGCTTGGGGAGTTGCATTTATTCAACCTGTTGCAATCTATCTTGTTTTAATTCCCCCATCTATGTGGATTGATTCTTTGTTTAATCCGTTTACATTGTTATTTGGTGCCGCATTTTTAGGGCTCGCCACTGGATGGAGTTATTTTACAGATAGGGCAGGTAGACCTGCAATTGATAGCACACATGAATTAATTCAAGCATATGTAACATCTGCATCAAAAAATGATCCTACAGAAATGGAACAAATTATTGAACGTCAATCTAAACCTTCAACTGTATCAACAACTCAAATCAAATTTCAGTCAACTGATAAACAAATTAAATTCAGTATGGTTTTACCAGATATTCATCCAGGTCCATTTCATCCTGTAGGAGGAAGTAATATTCCATATCTTATTTACAAAAAAATGGATGCTAATGCAATGGTCATGCATAGTATTTCTAATCATGATCTTAATCTTCCAAGTCAGCAGGAAGTGAGTAATTATTTAAGCGGTATATCTAAAAGTCAGGTTTTAAGAAATGGAATTGGTTGTACAGAGCCAGTTATTGTCCAAATTAACAAGGCACGTGCAGCAGGCATGTTATTTGATAAAACAGCACTTTTGTTTTTATCGTTGTCGCCACATGGAATGGAAGATTTAACAATGTATGTTAGAACCGAGATAGAACAATTTGCAAAGAATAGAAATTTCGAGCAAGTACTAATTGTTGATACTCATAATGCAATGGGCGAGGAAATATCAAAGGAAGATTCAGAAGATTTGTTGATTGCGGCAAAATCAACTTTAGATGCATTAAAAACAAAACAGAGTTTTCCATTCAAATTCGGTTTCCAAAATTCAAATGATATGAATATAAAAAAGGCAGATATTGCAATGGGTGGTATTGCAGTTTTGTGTCTTGAAATGAACAATAAGAAATACTTTGTAGGTTGGGCAGATGCAAATAATATGGAAAACGGTGTACGAGAAAAAATTGTAAAACATTTCTCAAATGTTGGTTATGAATTAATTGAGATATGTACATCTGATACACATTTCACTGCAGATGGTGCAAGAAACAAAAATGGATATTTCCAATTAGGAATAATTTCAGAACCAACACAACTTGCAAACTGGTATTTAGAATTAGCTCAAAAAGCAGAGAAACAAATGAATGAGTGTGGGTTTGAAATTTTAGAAAATCAAAGTAATGTCAAAGTAATGGGGTCTGATATTTATGCAGATTATCTAAAATCTATGAATAAATCAATGAAGATAACAAAGGTTTTCTTACTTGCAGATGCAGGATTATTTGCATTGTCTATTTTTCTATAGTGTTAATCTGATCCAAATTACCATACAATTCATCCAAAAATGATGATAACTGTGTAATTGGAATAATTGGTACTTTATTGATAAATGTGATTTGTTCCTGATGCAGTGTTACTATAGCTGGAACTGCTATAATTTGACCAATGTCATTAACGTATCTTTTAACTCTGTTAACTTGTTTATTGACAATATCATTCAACACAGATTCGTTCATCCTCTTCCAATGTTTACAATCAATTAAAATTTCAACATTGAGCTTCTTCCCAATTACATCAATTTCCATCCTAGGTTTTGTTAAGATAACATTTTTTTCTACATAAAATCCATTTTCAGATAATATCTGGCTCACTAATGCCTCAAAATCTTTCCAGTTTAAGTACTCTGAAACTTCTTCTATTGGTGAACCATTGGATATTGCAAAAAATGCAGTTTTTAGTTTATCACTTTCATGAAAAAATACATTATCATTTTTCCATTTACCAATACCATTTTGTACTAATAATGACATAATTTCTTTCGCTGATATCCTATCTATTCCTGAGACTACTGAAAAATCTATATCTGATATTCCATCTGGAATAATTGCCTTAATACCTTTAACTAGTAAATTTCTATTAATCAATGATCTATATGCTTTTTCACAATATTAAAAGCCTAAAATTTATCCATGATTAAGTTGTTGTTGAGACAGTTGATCAGGTTTAAAGTTATTTTTATTATAGTAGTTTTATTTTTTGCAATACCATCATCATTTGGTGACAAAGGAACATTTGTTGATGAAATAAAATTCATTCAATATCTTGACGAAAATACAGCACTACAGGAAGTACGAAACGGCAATCTTGATCTATATTATTTTAGAGTTTCATCAGACAGATTAGAGGATTATAATTCACGTGAAAATCTTCAAGTTTTTGAATCAACTGGGAGTTATTACAGTATTCTTACAAATCCAACAGATTCTGGAAAATTCAATCCTTTTTCTATTAAAGAAATAAGATTTGCATTGAATTATCTTGTTGACAGGAATCTAATCGTGAATGAACTTCTTGGAGGATTTGGATCTCCAATGATTTCAAACTATGGAATTTTTTCAGCTGATTATCTTGGTATTTTAGATGTAACTGAGTCATTCCAATTTAGATATAATACAGCATTAGCAGATCAAATAATTTCTGATGAATTAGAAAAATCAGGTGCAAAAAAAATTAATGGTATATGGAATTTTGATAATGAACCAATAGAAATTACTATTTTCATTAGAAGTGACGATCCTGTTAGAAAATCTATAGGAGAAATTTTATCATTTCAACTTGAATCAATTGGATTTATTGTCAAAAAAGACTTTGGTGATTTGAATAAGGCATATGTAGTCGTATATGGATCTGATCCAGCCGAGCAAAAATGGAATCTATATACTGAAGCATGGAGTAGTACTGGATTCTCAAGATATGATTCAATTGCATTAGCACAGATGTATGCTCCTTGGTTTTCTAATATGCCTGGTAATAACACTCCGTCTTATTGGAATTATCAAAATGAGTTATTAGACGATGTGACACAGAATATCTATTCTGGAAATTTTGAGACAGCAGATGAGAGAACATTATTAATCAAAAATGCAACAAAGGAAGGTGTAAACGAATCAGTAAGAATTTTTCTTGCTAGTAAGGTTGATCAGTACGTTGTAAATGAGAATGTAACTGGAATAATTAATGCACTTGGTGCTGGTGTACCAAGTAGATTTACTCCAATAAACGCAAGCTCAAATGATGATTCTCTAGTTATCGGTGTAAAACAGATCTATCAAGGTGCATGGAATCCAATTGCTGGTCTTGGTGATATATACAGTAATCAAATTTGGGGAATACTTTCTGATCCTGGAATGTATGGACATCCATTTACAGGAAAAATTATTCCATTACGAACCACTTGGAATATTGAAACTAATGGTTCTCATTCATCAATACCTGTTCATGATGATGCTATAATCTGGAACACAAAAACACAAAGCTGGAATACTGTTGAATCAGATTTGACTGCAATTAGTAAAATAACTTTTGATCTGAATTTTAGTCAGTGGCATAATGGACAAAATATGGATATTAATGATATTTTGTATTCAATATATTTTCTTACTGAATGGGGTTCTGAAAAAGATGTTAATGACAAAACATATGATTCCCATTTTTCCCCTCAGGCTGTTCAGAATGTTAACTCATTAGTTGGTTTTAGAATTGTAGATGATGATACAATAGAAGTTTATACTAATTATTGGCATTTTGATGATGGTCAGATAGCATCTTGGGCTGGTATGTGGAGTACAACCCCATGGGAAATTATGGCAGCTATGGAAAAATCTGTTATTGATGGAAAAGTATCTTTTTCACGTTCTGATGCTGTTAGCAAAAATATCAATTGGTTATCATTAATTATTCCTCGTGATGCAAAAATAATCCATGATATTCTTGAGGATTTTAAACAATCAGAATATGTACCTTCTTCATTAAACCAATTTGAAACTAGTAATGCATACTATGAGAATAGATATAATCAATCTATTAATTGGATTGAAGAATATGATCATGCTGTAATAAGCAATGGTCCATTTTATCTTGAAAGATATTCACCAGAATCTAGAACTATTGTCACAAAATCATTTGATTATGGTGATTATCCATTTCCACCTGGAAAATGGCATGAATATGAACAGATTGAATTTCCTAAAATCACTTCAGTAGAAATTGATGAAATTATATCAAAAAATAGTAGTGTTAAAATTCCAATATTAACTGAAAATTCATCTGAGATTCATTATTTTCTATCAGATTCTAGAGGGCAGATAATTTCAGAAGGAAAAGTATCAGTAAATGAAAATAAATCGATAATAAATTTGGATTCAGAAACAGTGTCAAAATTTGATACTGGGGCAAATACACTCAAAGTTTTTGCTGTATCTAATGATGTTTTGAGACCATATGAATATTCTACAAGCTTTTTAGCTTCTGAAACAGATACATCACTTCCAAATGTGGAAATTACAACAACTTTATCTGAATCAGGTCAAACCGACTATTCTTTTCTTGTCATAGTAATTGCTTTGATTATAGGTGCTGGAATAATTTTTATAATTAAAACCAGATCAAAAACAACTCAAAAAACAACTATTTGATTCCAATTATAAATAAAGTTCCAAATTCTCTTTTCCATTTTGCTTTATTTTTTGGATCTGTTACATGTTTTACTCTTGTTTTAAATCCGACTTCTTTGAACATTTTTTTCCATTCTGATTCAGACCGTAAATCCATTGGTATTTTCATATCTTTTTTCCAACGTATAGTAAAATGATTATCCTTGTAAAAATCAGTTCCACAATAAAAAATTCCACCATTTTTCAATAATTTGTAAACCTTAGTTAATGCAGGTTCCATTGGAACTGAATAATACAAAGATTCCATCGAAAAAATCACATCAAATTTTCTAGAAAATCTAGATGTTTCTAATTCTGTAGTAAAATATTGCTCTTTATCTGAAATTTTTGTTTTATTTGCCTTATTTATCATATTTTTACTCTTGTCGATTCCAACAGCCTTTGTGCATGTATCTAATTGGACCATTTTTTTTACTACCCAGCCATTACCACACCCAATATCTAAAAATGAAAATTTATCATTGAATGGTATTTTATTTAGAAATTTGTTTACTGTGGCTCCATGACCTTTTTCCATATCCTCAGATTTTCCAATCTTCGCCCAATGATCAAAATATTTGGAAGTTTTGTCCATTTATGCCCCCTTTACAATATTGAATAACTGTCTTACAGCAAGCTTTGGATGATGTGTCGCTAGACGAACTATGTTTGAAACTCCAAAATCAGCACGAATAAAATCTAAAAATTCATCTGCGGATAGTTCACTAATTATTTCAAGTTCTTTTTCCCATTCTCCATCTGATAGTCCAATCCATCTATTTTGAATTTTTGATGCATAATTAATTTTAGATTCTATTGCCTTTTTCCAATTTTTCTCATATGGTTCTAGTGATTTCTCAGATGTATCACCTGACTTAATGCCATTTGCTGCAATTTTTCCTGCAACACGTCCAAATCTTATTGCATATCTAATTCCTTCAAGTACAAGTGGATTTGCCTGACCTGCAGAATCTCCAACTAAAATTAGATTATCATATACAGTTTTTCTTGATAGACCATCATTTGGGATTAATCCGTAATGAAATTCAATTTTTGTAATATTTCCAAGATCCTTTATAGGACCTTTTTTTTCTGCAATTAATTTGTCTAGTCTTTCGGTTGGGTCTATATCAGATTCTGGCTTACCAATACCTACTCCAATCCGCACAGTATCATCTGATACTGGAAATATCCATGCATAACCTGCTGGAGAATATTCTTGTCCTACCATCAACCACCATGTGTCTTTTTGTACATTTTCTGCCTTTACTTCATATTCAGCTCCTGCACCAAATCTCTTCCATTGTTCTATCAATCCAAGTGATTTTCCAACAACTGATTGAAATCCACTACAGTCAATAATCATTTTTGCATTAAACTTGATTTGACTTTCTACAACTTTTGCAATTACTCCAATTGGTTTATTATCATCATCAGTTACAATCTCTGTAACATTTGTATTAACAAATAATTTTGTCCCAGTTTTTTCTGCTTCATCTGCAAGATATTTGTAAGTTTTTCGTACATCCAAAACTGCAGCCTTCGGTTGACTATCACGTATTGTTACACTTTTTGTTGGGGAACAAATTGAATAATTTGTAATTGGATTATAGTATGCCTCTGGTATACCAAATTCATTAGCATCTGCAATCCATGTAACACCACTAGTTCTAACAGTCTCTGCAACTTCTTTTTCTTTTTCTAACAAGGCAACGGATATTCCTTCTTTAGAAGCTGCAAATGCCGCAGATGAGCCTGCAGGTCCTGCTCCAACTACAACTAAATCAAAATTATATTCTTTCAATAACACTTAACCACACTTTGATCATTATAATTTAAGCATATTTTTGGTTATCCATGGAACTGTTTTTTAACCAATTTTTTGATTTTTAGCAAAATCAATATCTAGTTGTTTTTTTAATTTAGAATATGGCAGATTCTGAATTTATGCAGTTTTTTCTTTGGTCTGGACTTACTGCCGTATTAATGATAGTTACAGGTTTTACATATAGAATTTATCTGAAGAAAAAACAAAAAATTTCCTCATCATAGAAATTAATATCGGTTTTTACTCACTGATTTTCTTCAAATATGCAAGAATTCCTGTATAATCAATTTCGCCAAATCCTGCATCTACTGCCTTTTGATAAATTTGACTTGCTTGATTTGCCATTGATAGTTTTACACCAAAAAATTCGGCTGTATCATTGATAGTGTCTAGATCTTTTTTTAGATTTTGTAAAGTAAATGTTGGCTCGAAATTGTCTTTGATCATTTTGTATGCCTTTTTTTCACTCATTCCAGTTTTGAAATAAGTAGAGTTCAGAATTTTGAGAAAGATTTCAGGATCAAAACCGGCCTTTCTTGTAAGTGTAATTCCTTCTGATAGCGATAAAGCAAGCATTGCAATTTGTAGATTCATTGCAAGTTTGATTGAATGTGCAGTTCCAGAATTACCTAAAAAAAATGTCTTCTCTGCAATTATATCAAAAACATTTTTGAATTTTTCATAAATTTGTTTTTTACCTGAGACCATCATGACTAATTCTCCATTAATTGCCACATTTGGTCCACCCATAACTGGTATTTCCAGAAATGAAATTCCTAAATCTGAAAATTTCTGTGAAATTTCTTTTGCATCATTTGGATTTATCGTACTCATGTCTGCAACAGTTAATTCATCATGTATGCCATGAATAATTCCATTGTCACCAAATGATACGTCATTAACTGCGTTTGCATCTTTTACCACTGTTATAACAAGTTGAGATTTTTCAGCGACTTGTTTTGGTGTTGTAACAGATATTGCACCATGTTTTACAAGATTATCTATTTTATTTTTAGTTCTATTGAAAACTGTTATCTCAAAACCTGAATTTAACAAATGTAATCCAACTGCTTCACCAAGCATTCCAGTACCAATAATACCAATCTTTGTCATTTTCTTTCTTCCGCTACAAGCTCCCAGTCACCACTACCAAATCTTGGCGCAGAAAATTGCAAGTGACCAATTACTCTGTCTCCTTTTCTTACCATTGCAAAATCTGATTTTTTTGTGCTGTATACTTTGTCTTTTGCTTTATATCCACCTTCAATTACTTTTACTTTGAATTTTTTACTCGCTTTTGCAATTAAGCTTCTA
>Ga0114993_10000306_pt1 | contig 57538 bp, 55 predicted proteins | sample ArcticOcean_MG_C_FD_87042 | JGI IMG/M metagenome (GOLD analysis project Ga0114993, IMG submission 87042) | Marine microbial communities from western Arctic Ocean - ArcticOcean_MG_CB2_150 | ecosystem: Environmental > Aquatic > Marine > Oceanic | place: Arctic Ocean: Canada Basin | collected... | reverse complement strand
CGCCGGGACCGGCGGCGACGACGCAATCGTGCTGCTCGAGAAAGCCGACATGCCTGCCCTTGTAAGAGAGCTCGCGTCGCAGGCCGACCTGGTGTTCATCGATGTACCCCCGTTTGCGCTGTACCCGGACGCGGCCACGGTTGCCGGTGCGGTCGACGGAGTGGTCCTCGTCGTGGAGGCCGATTCGACACCCGTCGCGGTAGCTTCGAGGACGATAGAAGCCGTTCGCAAGGCCGGTGGAGAAGTTCTGGGTTCAGTTCTCAACAAGCGGCGCGATTACATGCCCGTCGCTATATCCGAGCTCGTAGCCTGACCGGTAGGGCATTCGCCCGATGGCGACTATAACCCAGCAAACAATGCCCGCGGCACGCGGGGGGCAGCTCGCTGCCTACGTGGCAGCCATCGTGGTGGCGGCGGTGGCCGCGCTGGTTTTCAGAACGGGCGGCGGAATGGTCATGCTTGGTGCCAGCTCTGCGTTGCTTGCCGGTTCGCTCGTGCTGCGCCGCCCGGTGGTGGGCATCTGCATCTACGTGGTTACTTTCCTTTTTACCTACCCCAACTTCCTGATTGCCGGAGGTAACATAACCATAAACAACGTGCTGGGGGTCGTGTTCATTGGCATGCTGGCTGTTGGTTTTATCAGGGAGCGCCCTGGTTGGCTTTTCACTGATCCGGTCATGATCGCTCTTGCTATTGCCGCGCTGATTTTCATCGTATCAGGGTTTGCCTATATGCCTCCCACCGAGGGCGCGTCGGGGGTGGTGGTAGAGAAAACGCTGCGCGTAAGGGCCGCCGACTACTCGGTGCTCATCGACATGCGTGATCCGCGCTTGAAGCTGCTCACTCGCTACTTGTTCCTGGTTTTTCTTTTCTTTTTCGTGCGTAGTCCCCGGGAGATCACCGCGGTAATGGCGACCGTGGTCGCGTGTCTCGTGATGACCTACTTCAGCATCAGTGCCGAGGCAGGCCCCTTCGGCTGGGGTACGGGCAGGGTCCGGGTGCTCGGTGACATCGGCACGGCGCTTTACACCGGGCGCAACCCGAACAAGCTCGCCTACTTTGCACTTTTCTGCCTCGCGCTGACCTGGTATTACCGTGGCCAGGTACGGCACTGGTTTGGGCGCATGGCCTGGGTCGTGGCCGTCGTGATTCCGGTCATAATTATTCCCCTTACCGCTTCGCGCAGCGGGGTGTTCAATCTCCTGCTTTTCCTGACCATTATATCGATGGAAGGACGTTTTGGCTTCAAGCGCGTGGTGGGCATGACAGTGGCCTCGCTGGCCCTGCTGCTGCAATTTGGTTTCCAGGTGAATCTGATCGGCGTGATATTGCCCGAAGGGGTTGCGACCAGGTTGACTCAGTTTCGCGCTAATCCCGAGGCTCTTGCCGAGGGTCAGATCGCCCGTGGATCGTTCGAAAAACGCGGACAGAACCTCGTATCGAGCCTGGCCATGATTCCCCGGCACCCAGTTTTCGGCGTGGGCCTGGGTAATTTTTCTACCGAGCGTGCTGCCGTAGACCCCTACGGAGAGGCCGCGCCTCCTCACAATTCTTATCTCTGGGCGACGGTCGAAGGGGGGCTGGTCGTTCTTATTCTTTACCTCTACGTTTTCATCAGCCTGTTCAAGAGGTTGCGGGTTCTGCGTCGCGAGTACGCCGAGGGCGCCTATGCTCCAGTGGGTATGAAGTGGGCTGTCGACGCCATGCACACCTCGCTTATCGGTTTTGTGGTATTCTGCCTGTTCGCGGACATGTGGGTGAACATCGTTTTCTACATCATTGTTGGCTTGTGCCTGAGTCTTATCAGGTTGCACGAGTACTACCGTGAAACGGGAACGGTCCCCGGTGGCTCGCCAACGGTTGCCTTGGCTACCTGATTAAAGTTATGCGCCGCCTGGCCTACCTCTTTCCGGCGTTTCCGGTCTTACACCAGACCTTTACCCTGGGTGAGGTTCTCGGGCTGAAGCGACGTGGCTATGATCTGCGTCTGATTTCCCTGAAGCCAAGAAGCAAGGGCCCGCAACAGCCCGAAGCTCTTCCGCTGGTTGAAGAGACCGCTTACTGCCCCCGAACCCTGGCGCCGGCTATGCTCGCAGCAACCCTGCGGGCATTCACTTCGCGACCCTTCAAGGCGCTGGGCCTGATCGGCTATGTGTTCACGACCTGGAGAGAAGTGCCAGAGCGCGTCACCGGCAACGGCGGGGGTGCCAGTACGATGGGGATTCTCGAGCGCGCAGACGCGTTCTTGAAGAGCAACGACCTGCTCTACCTGCTGCGTTCTTTTGCCATGTTGCCCTACGCTTTCTACCTCGCCGAGCTTTTCGAGAGAGAGGGCATAGAACACGTGCACGCGCACTGGGCCACCTATCCCACCACGGTGGCCATGCTCGTACGCAGGTGGAGGGGGATTCCTTACAGCTTCACGGCCCACGCCTATGACATCCACATGGTGGCCAGGCTGCTACCCGAAAAGATCAGGTCGGCTGAGTTCGTGGTTACCTGCGCGAGGGTGAACGCAAACTACCTCGCGTCGATGGTAGACCGGGATGAGTCGGACAAGATCCACGTGAATTACCACGGCGCGGACCTCGAACGTTTCAGTCTGGCCAGGAAGGAAGAGCACGAGGGCTTCAGGGTGATGACCTGCGGCAGCCTCGAAGAATACAAGGGGATCCACTACCTGTTCGACGCCATCGCCGTTTTAGCGCAGCGCGGCATAAGCGTGAGTTGCGACGTGGCCGGCGACGGCCCACAGCGAGCTTTTCTCGAAAAAAGAGCCACAGGACTGGGAATTTCAGATCGTGTGACGTTCCATGGCTATATTGATCACGACCGATTGTTGGTGCTCTACAGGGCTGCAGATACTTTTGCCCTTCCCAGTATCGTGCTGGGGCGCTACGGTAAGCAGGACGTGATTCCCAACGTACTGGCAGAGGCGATGGCCACGGGTCTTCCGGTTATCGGGTCTAATATCTCGGGCGTGCCTGAGCTCATCGATGACGGTGTAGACGGGATTCTCGTTGAGCAACGAGACAGCGAGGGGCTGGCCGATGCCATCGCCCGCCTGCACGGGGATGCAGGCCTGGCTGCGAGCATTGGTTCCGCGGCTAGAAAGAAAGTGGAAGATATCTGGGACAGGAATAAAAACCTCGTTGAACTGGGAGGGATTATCAACAGCTATCTGCGGTCCGGCGAGGCGAACGGATTGTGAGCGACAGCAGGTTGAAAGAATTTCTCCCGTTTCATCGTCCGTACCTCGGGGACGAGGAGATCGCCGAGGTGGTGGATACCCTGAAGTCCGGGTGGCTTACCATGGGGCCGAAGACGTTGCGTTTCGAAGAGAAATTTGCAGAGGCCGCCGGCACTCGCCACGCCGTCGCGGTCTCTTCGTGCACGGCAGCGCTTCATATAGCCATGGTGGCCGGTGAGCTCGGAGAGGGCGACGAAGTAATAACCAGCCCGTATACTTTTCCCTCGACGATTTCGAGCATTCTCCAGGCTGGCGCCAGCCCGGTTCTCGTGGACACCTTCGAGGATTCTCCCAACATAAACCCCGCGCTCGTGGCCCGGAGCTGCAATGATGCCACGCGGGTTATCCTGCCCATACACATCGCCGGTGTGCCCTGCGACATGGCCGCGATCAGCGAGCTCGCTGAGAACTGCGGGGCCTGGGTACTGCAGGATGCCGCCCACGCCCTGGGCACCGAGTACCGGGGTGCCCCGGTTGGTGGCCTCGGCCGGGTATCGGCTTACAGCCTCTACGCGGGCAAGAACATCACTACCGGGGAGGGCGGCGTGCTGGCTACCGACGATGAGGAGCTGGCCGACGCGGCGCGTATGATCCGGCTTCACGGTATCTCGCGGGACGCGTGGAAACGCTATTCGGCCGAGGGGAGCTGGTACTACGAAGTTTCGCGGCAGGGCTTCAAGTACAACATGACTGACATCAACGCGGCCATAGGCCTTCACCAGCTCGACCGACTGCGGGGGTTCCAGGAAAGGCGCGTTGAATTGGCGAGACTCTACACCGAGCTGCTCGAAGGTCTGCCGGGCATCATTACGCCGGCGCCCTGCACCGAAGGCGTGTCGGCGTGGCACCTATACATCATGAGGCTCAAGCCCGTGGAACTGCGCTGCTCGCGGAACGATTTCATCGACATGCTCAAGGCCGACAACATAGGTACCAGTGTCCATTTCATTCCTGCCCACTACCACCCGTGGTTCCAGGAACGGCTCGGTCTCAGCCGTGATAGTTTCAAGAATGCTTCTAATCTGTTCGAGACATCTATCTCGTTGCCGTTTTTCCCAACGATGACTGACGATGACGTCACCGCGGTGGCCAATAGTGTCAAGAGAATAGCAGGGGAGCATCGGGCATGAAGAACGCCGCGATCATAGGAAAACGGGCAGTCGACCTGCTCTTCGGTCTGCCTGGACTACTGATGGTGTCGCCGCTTCTGCTGGTGATCGCCGCGTTCATAAAACTCGATACCCGTGGCCCTGTTTTTTATCGCCAGGAACGAAGTGGCTGTGGCGGCCAGCCCTTCAGGATTTTTAAGTTCAGGACGATGGTCGTGGGCGCTTATCGCAGCGGCGCAAGGCTGACCGTTAAACGAGATCCCCGCGTTACCCGGGTCGGACATGTACTGCGCTGGACGAAGCTGGACGAGCTGCCGCAACTCTTTAATGTCCTCGTGGGTGAGATGTCGCTCGTGGGCCCGCGTCCAGAAGATCCCTATTTCGTAAACTTCTATTCCAACGAACATCGGGGTGTGCTCGACATGAAGCCGGGCATGATAGGGCCCAGCCAGATGGACGGGCGTGACGAGGCCGACGAATACCCCGAGGGCACCATTGATACCGAGTCCTACTACATCGAACACTTACTGCCTGAGAAACTGCAGCGCGACCTTGACTACGTGCAAAATTTTTCGGTTGCTGGTGATCTCGGTTTTCTGCTGGGCGGGGTATTCAAGCTCGCACTGAGCCAGTTGAAGGTAGGGTTTTTCGCTCGTAACCGCGGCCGCATTTACATGGCGTTGGGCGACCTGCTGCTCGTAATCATGGCCTATATCTTCGCGAACCTGTTGAAGACGGACTGGGTGCTCGAAGATCGGTCGATGCCTTACATAGGGGTTACCCTGCTGTGGATCACGCTGTTTCGCCCGCCGATTTTTGTATACTTTGGTCTCTACCAGCGGGCGGTGGAGAGGTTTTCCCGTCGTGATTTCGCGGCCATCATAAAGGCGGTCAGTGTGGGCTCAGCTCTGATAGTGGCCGCCGATTACTTTTCGGGTTTTCGTGGGCATTCGCGGGCCATTTTCCTGATAGACTGGATGCTGGTCGTTTTTATGTTGACGATCAGTCGTTATCTCCTGCAGGCCTTTCGGGCCGGCGGTGTTACTGACGGCTGGACCGGGCCGATGGTCAACGTTCTCGTTGCTGGATCGGGGCACGGGGCCGACAACATACTGCGGGCGTTGCTTGAAGATCCGGATTCGCATTATATGCCCATGGGAATTATAGACCACGAGCCCGACAGCTGGGGCGGCCTCATACACGGGGTCAGGGTCATTGGCGGCGCGTCCGACATGGCCATGGCCGCGAGCACTCACCAGGTTAAACTGGTGCTGGTTTCGCTGGCCGACCTCAGTCCGACCGAGGTACGCGACATTACCGAGGCCTGCAATGCGATAGGAATCCCTTACCGGCTGCTGCCGGCTCTTTCAGGGCTGCTCGAACAGATGGATACCGGCATCCTCGATGCGATTGCTGCGGTAAGGGCGAGAGAAGCGTGACCGAAAGCGATAAAACAGGGGGGGGAGTTTTGAATCCCGGAGATATGGTCCTGGTAACCGGTGGAGCTGGTTACGTGGGTAGTCACCTGGTAAGGATGCTGCTCGCCAAGGGCTATAGGGTTCGCGTGCTTGACTGTTTTCTTTACGGTGACATGGGGCTCAAGGAGTGCTACTCAAACCCGCGCCTGGAAGTTGTTCGCGGCGATATATGTAATATCCGCGACTTGATTCGCTGTATGCGCGGCGTGAGTGCTGTCATTGCCCTGGCGGCCCTGGTCGGCGACGCTGCCTGCGAGCTGGACCAAGAAGAGACCCTGGCGATCAACGTGGAGTCGACCAAGCTTCTGAGCCAGGTCGTTCGTTTGGCCCCCGAGGTCAAGCGGGTCGTGTTCGCTTCGTCGTGCAGCGTGTACGGGGCCAACGAGGGATTGGTTCTCAACGAGGGTTCGGTTCTGAACCCGGTTTCGTTTTACGCCCGTAGCCGAATCGTTTCGGAAGGAATACTGAACTCCGAACTCGAAGATTGCTCAGTGGTGACGCTGAGGCTTGGCACCGTCTTTGGTACCTCGCCGAGGATGAGGCTGGACTTGATGGTCAACACCATGACAGCGCGGGCGCTTTCGGGTGGCAAGGTGACCGTGATGGGTGGCGAAGCGTGGCGACCCCATGTACACGTGCAGGATGTGGCGAGGGCTTTTCTTACGGCCGCAGAAGCCCCGTCTGAAGAAGTATCGGGAGAGATTTTCAACGTTGGAGGCAACTCCCAGAATCACACCGTCGGCGAGACCGCCGACATCGTAGCCGCGGCACTCCCTGACCTGGGCATAGCGGTGGAGCACGTAGCCGCGGTCGATGATCTGCGGAGTTACAAGGTCAGTTTTGACAAGATCGAGTACGTTTTGAAGTTCAAACCCAAGTACTCGGTGCAACGGGGTGTTGAACAGCTGCGGGGCTTACTGTCGGGAGGGGCTCTTGAAGTCGACGACCCGGTCTATTCCAACCTCATTTATCTCAGGCAGTACGGCTTCGGGGGTAAACGCGTAGACCTCGAAGGCGAGAATGAAGGCCGCAAGGAGATCGCCGAGTCGGCATAGCAGGTTTTTGCCGGTGGCCACCTCCACAACGGGGAACGGGCCGCTGACCGGGCAGGAATACCCTCGGGAAGTTCAATGGATCGATCGTCCAGCACCAGGGTCGGCTTGGTAGGAGCCGGCATCATCTCGGGTGTACACGTACCCTACATTCGCAAAGCCGGTGCCGACGTCGTCGCGATAGCCGATGCCAATCTTGGTGCCGCTAATGATCTCGCTGATCGTTTTGACGTGCAGAGAACTTACGCTGATACGGGTTCGATGCTCGCGGCGGAAGAACTCGACGTCGTCCACGTCTTGACGCCGCCGCATACCCACGCCGAAGTCGCCGTAAGCGCGCTGGAGGCCGGTGTGCACGTGGTGGTGGAAAAGCCAGCCGCGGTATCGGTAGAAGAAGTTGACCGCATGGTCTCCGCCGCCAACAAGGCTGGTCGAATGCTTTGCGTTGATCACAATCGGCTGTTTGACCCCGTCATGCTCGAAGCGCGGCGGCTCGTTGCAGACGGTGTACTCGGTGACCTCGTGGGCGTGGAGAGCTACCAGGCTGGCCACGCGAGCGAACGAGCATGGCTGTCCCAGCTCACCGGTGGGGGCCTGGGCGACCTGCTTCCACACCCGCTGTACCTGCAACTGGCTTTCCTGGGTCCGGTCGATGAACTCCAGGCCTGGGCTTTTGATCGAAGGGACGGAAAAGGTCCGCGCGAGCTACGGGTGCTGATGAAATCAGGCGACGTGAGTGGGGTGTTGACCATTTCGATGAACGCCTACCCGCAGAGCAACACGCTCAGGCTTTATGGAACGCGCATGACCGTGGACGTGAACCTGAACAACATGACCATCATCAGGCGTGTCGTCCGCAACGTGCCAAAGCTGATTGGCAAGTCTCTACCAAATCTCGAAGAGGCTTGGCAGCTGTTTTCACAGACGGGGCGCAGTACGATCGAATTCCTGACTGGAAAAACCAGGTTCTATCCCGGTATGGGAAATCTCCTTTCTCGCTTTTATTCCGCGGTGGACGAGGGCGGTGAGTCGCCGGTGAGCGTGGATGAAGCCCGCGCAGTGGTCGATGTCACGCAGCAGATCTGGGCGGCGATAGCCGATGGCGGCGACGGGGCTGGCCGGTGAAGATCTTCGTTACCGGTGCGACGGGTTTTCTCGGGGCCCGCATTGTCACCCGACTGTGTGAAGCCGGCCACGAAGTGGCAGCGCTGGTGCGCGCCGGTTCTGACGGTACGGAGCTCGAACGGCAGGGCGCGACCGTTGTTGTTGGCGAACTCGAAGACATTGACGGGTTCGCCGCTTCGCTGCAGGGCTGTGGTGGGGTGATTCACGCTGGCGCGCACGTGCAGACCAGCGGCGACTGGGGAGTTTTTCACAACAGCAATGTGCTGGGCACTCACCGGCTGATAGAAGCCTCGCTGGCCGCAGGTGCACGGCGTTTTGTGCACGTGAGTTCGCTCGGCATATTTGACCTTGGCCGGGGACACTCGGAAATCGAGGTCGACGAAGAACGAGACTATGACCGCAAGCCGCTGTTGAGGGGACACTACACCCGCTCAAAAATTCATGCCGATCGCGCGGCGATGGCTGCGCTCAAGTCCGGTGCCCCTGTTGTGGTTGTCAGGCCCGGGGTCCTCTACGGACCTGGCCGGCCGCTGTTCAGGGGCCGTGTAAGCAAGCGCCTGGGGCCCCTGCGGTTGGTTGCCAGTCGCTCATCTTACCCGGTACCAATCTGTTACGTAGAAAACGCCGCTGACGCACTGGTCCTCGCGGCCACGACCCCCGGGGTGGACGGACAGGTTTTTAACCTCGTCGATGAAAGTTCGCTCAGGCAGCGAGAGTACTTCGCCCTGCTGGCCGCGGCCGAGTCGTCGGGGGCGAGGGTGGTGTACCTGCCGCCGGCATTACTGCTACCCGCGATAAGAGCCGTGGCTTTTCTCTTCAAGCTGCTCAAGCGCCGGCAATGGACACCCGCCTACCAGTTTGAGCGATCCGCCAGGAACGCACGTTACTCGAGCACGCGGGCCCGTGAGATCCTGGGCTGGTCACCCGCTGTTGCCACCGACGAGGCACTGCGTCGATCGGTGGACGCGGGAAAATGAAAGTCCTTTTCCTCGAGGCTTCATCCGGGCACGTGGTCGGTGGGTCTCTGACCGGGATGGTGCATCTCATCAGTGGACTGGACCGGTCCCGCTACGAACCGGTAGTTGTCCTTTACGAGGACAAGGAAGTCGTCGAGGAACTCCGCCAGCTGGGGGTACGCGTCATCGTTTTCAACAAGCGACGCTTGCCCCGGGACCACGGCTTGCACACAAATCCCAGCTATCGCCGGGTCAAGTCGATTTCGGCGGTCGCTTCGGCCATGCAGTTCGTGCGCCGGGCAGGCAACTTCGTCTTTGAAACCCTGCCCACGGCCTTGAGGTTGTCACGGGTGCTTTCGGCCGAGAAACCAGACCTCGTTCACGTGTGCAACGGTTACAGGGCCAACCTTGATGCGATCGTGGCCGCGCGGCTGTGCCGTATCCCTTGCGTGGTGCACAGCAAGGGCTTCGACAAGCACTCGTTCGTAGAGCGCGGCCTGGCCGGCGGTGTCGCAGCCTCTATCTGTATGACCGAGGCTATTAAGAGCCACTGCGTGTCGCAGGGAATACGTCCCCCGGCTTACCACGTGATCTACGATGGCCTCGATCTCGAACGCTTCAGGCCGAAGAAACCTTTCGGCGAAATAAGGCGCGAATTTGGCGTAGGAGCCGACGGCAGGCTGGTCGTGGTTGTCGGCAACCTGCAGGAGTGGAAGGGGCAGATAGTAGTTCTCGAGGCGTTGCTTCTTCTCAAGGAAAGGATTCCCGCTTTGACCGTCGCCCTGGTCGGTGGAGTGCACAGGAGTGGGCATGATTACGCGGAGCGCTGTCGGCGTTTCGTGGAAGAACACGAATTATCCTCGAGGGTTCTTTTCACCGGTGCGCGCGGCGATGTCCCCGACGTGATGGCTGCGGCCGACGTGGTCGTTCATAGCTCGGTGCGCGGCGAGCCTTTTGGTCGCGTGATAATCGAAGCCATGGCCGTCGGAACCCCGGTGGTCGCCACGAGGGCGGGGGGTGTACCCGAGTTCGTGCATCAAGAAAAGGACGGGCTCCTGGTCGAGCCTGGCGACCCCACGGCGCTGGCCGACGCCCTTGTGTCAATACTCGAGAACGGCGAAGTCGCGCAAGCACTTGCCCTCGGCGGACGGGCTAACGCGGAACTTTTTTCACTGCAACGGCACGTAGATAGCATCTGCGCTGTTTATGACGGCGTGATCGAGCGCTATCATGGTAACCCGGGGCACGGCGTCCGGGCCTGAAGCGGGCCTGCAACATGTTGAATCAGCAAGGTGAAGCACTGCGCTTGGCGCTGCACGGGGTGCGGCTGGACCTCTACAGCGACTCGGTACTTTTCCGTGACTACGCCTCGTCCGTTTTTCAGAGGCTGCTGGTAGAAGACTCCAGCCCACCCGACCTGGTCTCGCGCCTGACCTGGTGTGAGGGAAAACCGCCGCGTTCTCCGCGCGAGGTCTTCAGCCTCGGAGACTGGGAACGACAGCCCGACCGGGATCTATACCTGAAGGGTGGCCAGGCTTGGTGGATGCGCATAGATGATTTTGCCAACCTGAAGCTGCACGTCGACGCGTCGGGCACACCGACCTCGCTGGAAGGTAAATATTATTTTCGCCTGGGTGAGCGGAAGGGGGTGGAGTGGCTGCGTCGGCTTCGCCACCGGCGACGTCTTGATGCCCTGATGTCGCATCGCTTCAGCACCTTGGCCTACTATCTATTTTACCACCCTGTGCTGTGGCGGTTGAGTCGCCAGCAGGGCTGGCATGTTCTCCACGGGGGGGCGGTGCGCACCCCGTCGGGCACGGCCTTGCTCACGGGTATGCCCGGCTGTGGTAAGTCCACCCTGGCGGTGTCCATGCTTGGCGTGGACGGGTCGGCGATGCTGTCGGACAACCTGGTGCTCTACAATGCTTCGCAGGTGCTTGCCTGCCCCGAGACGGTGTTACTTGATTCGCACAGCCTGGCCCTTGCCGGGGCCGGGGCTCAACAGGTGGTAGCAACTGGGGAGGGGCGGGTTTTTGCACGCGACGGGTACGTGCCTGCAGAGATCGAAATGAACCCCTGCGAACCGGCTGCTATTTTTTCGGTCGAACGGGGCAGTCACACTTTGCTCAAAAGAATTGACGCGTCTGCCTGCGTAGAACGCATGTTCGCCGGTAATACCATGGCCCAGGAAGTGCGCCGCATCGGTATCATGGGCGAGGTGCTCGACCTCGCGGCTGAAACCTCGGCGCCCGACGCCCGCGTCGATGCCGAACAGCTGTCATCTCGGGTGCCGTGTTTCAGCTTGCAGATCGGGCCGGAGGAAAAGCTGGAGGAGCTGGTAAAGGGGCTTATTGTCCCCGCTATGGAGCAGCCGGGTGGCTGATACCCCGCCGACAAAGAAAGAGCCGGACTGGACGGGGGGAAGCCTGGCCCGTGACGTCACGGGTACATTCGGCACGCGAATACTGACCATGGCCGTGGGCATGTTCACTGGCATGGTGACTGCCCGCATGCTTGGCCCCGAGCATCGAGGTATATTCGCGCTCGTCGCGCTTTTTCCAGCCAGCGTCGTAACCCTGGCCAAGTTCGGACAGGCGCAGGCGACCGTGTATTTTATCCGTCGCGAGAAAGAAGACGTTGGCCAGGTGGTCGCCAACGTCCTCTACCTCGCGCTTAGCAGTTCGGTGCTGCTGGTGGCCGCGATCGTGATTTTCAGGGAGCAGTTGCTCGGCACCATACTCCGGGGTGCCTCGAGCTGGAGCCTCGCCGTTGTCCTGCCGCTGGTGCCCTTACTGCTCATGGAGAGCTACCTTTACTCCGCCTTGCAGGCGACCGACCGTTTCAAGGTGTACAACACTAGATTGTTGGCCGAATCGTTGATCACGCTGGCGGCTATGACCGTGGTGCTGGTGGGCTTCGGGGCAGGCTTGCCCGGCGCCCTGGCTGTCGTCGTTACGGTCAGAATGCTCATGGGAGCGTGGGTGTTATGGTCCGTCAACAAGGAGACACCCATCGCGCGCGGATTTGACCCCGGTCTTTTTCGGCGGATGTTTCGCTACGGCATCAAGTCCCATGTGCAGATCATCGCTTCCCATTTTCACTTCAAGGCCGACATCTACATGGTCGCGTATTTTTTGAACCCGGCACAAGTGGCTTTTTACTCGATCGCGGCTCGCCTTGCCGAGCACCTGATGTACATCCCGCAATCGTTGGGCATGGCAATGTTTCCGCGCCTCACAGGGAGCAGCGAAGCAGAAGCCCACCGGATGACGGCCATGGCTTGCCGGCAGATTCTGGTTCTATCGGGCCTGGCTGCTGCTGTGCTCGCCCTGAGCGGCCGTTGGTTTATTACTTTGTGGTACGGCAGCGATTTCGCGCCCGCAGCGATCCCACTGCCGTGGATCTGCTCTGGTATGGTGATGATGTCTCTGTACGTGCTGCTGTCGCGAAACTTCACGAGTCGCAACCGGCAGCAGGTCAACATAGTGGCGGCGTACATAGCCCTGGCCGGGAACCTGGGGCTGAACCTGTTGCTCATTCCGTCGCGGGGCATTGCTGGTGCTGCCATGGCCACCACGTTGTCGTATACCGTGGCCGCCGTACTGTTGCTGGTATTCTTTCTTCGAGAATCGGGGCTGGGCTTGTCGGAAGTCCTGGTTTTACGTCGCAGCGACATCGCATCCTGGGGTCGGGCCCTGGGCGAGTTCCGGGAGCGAAGCCGCGGTTAACGCCGCCCGCGTCTGGTAGAATAAAACCGCCCAGTCGAGCGCCTGCCGCCATGAGTAGCCATCGTCCAGTTCCAATTGCCTACGTTGTCGCCTCGATGCATACAGGTGGTACGCAAACCCACCTGCTGCAGGTTCTCAGGTTGCTCGACCGCGAGCGCTTTGCTCCTCACGTGTTCGCGCTCAGGGACGAGGGGGATCTCCTGTCCCGGGTCGCTGCCCTGGATGTTCCGGTGGCTACACTGGGAATGATCGGTGGGCTTGGTAGCGTTGTCGACTGGCAAGGCGCGCGTCGGCTGGTGGGTGAGCTGAAGATACTGGGGCCCGGCCTCGTGCATGGCTACCTGCTGAGGGGTAATTTTTTCGCAGCCGTTTGTGCCCGGATGGCGGGTGTCAAGCGGGTGGTCACCAGTCGCCGAGGTCTGCACGAGCCGTCGGGTCTGTCTGAGTGGGCCGCGGTCAGGGTGTCCAACGCGCTCACCGACCTTGTCACGGGCAATTCACCGGCAGTGCTCGAGTTCACCGAGAGGGTGGAGGGCGTGAAGCCGGATCGCATGTTGATGATTCCCAGCGGTATAGACCTGCATCGATTCCAGGTAGCGGCAGAGCCCGCAGACCGGGAGGCTGACGGACCGGTGCTGGCCGTGGTGATGCAGTTCAAACCACGCAAGGGATACCCGGTTCTGCTCGACGTGATCTCGGTACTGGCAAAGGAGTTTCCTGGCTTGCGCGTCAGGGTGGCAGGGGAAAGCGAGCTAGCCGGTGAGGCAGCCGAACTGGCCCGTGCGCGTGGCGTGGCTGACAGGATTGAGCCCTGTGGCATCGTGGATGATATGCCCGCTTTTTTTGCAGAGGCGGACGTTTTTCTGCTTCCTTCGGAAACAGAGGGAATGTCCAACGCCTTGCTCGAAGCAATGGCCATGGAGATGCCCGTGGTATCGACCGCCGTCGGTGGTGCGCCTATAATGATCGACCATGGTATATCGGGTTACCTGGTGGAGTATGGCGACGTCCAAGGTACTGCTAGCGTTTTGAGGACGCTTTTCAACGATGAATCGCTGGGCACGGAGATGGGGCGCGCAGCACGTGAACGGGTCGAGCAGCGCTTTTCTGCCGAGTCGATGGTGCGCCAAATGGAAGACATGTACGAAGACCTGATCGCGAAAGGTGCGTAAACAGTTGAGGCCTCGAGGGGTCGATGGAAAAGAGCGAACGTAACTATAAGGAGAACGTGGGTTTGAACAGCTTACTTGGAAGAATATTTGCTGGAGCAGCTGGTGGCTTTACCGGCGGGGCCCTGGTCGGGGTGGTCGAGGGTGGGGTCATCGCAGCCGGTGGTGGTGCCGCCGAGTACTGGGTGTTTTTCTTTGCTGCCTGCAGCTACGGACTGCTGGGTGCAGCCATGGGTGGCGGCTGGGGGCTGCTCTGCGCAGTGTTGCCGCTACCGGCGCTCAAACAATCTACCCAGGCCGTTGCCGCCGGACTGGTGACCGCTTCGCTCGGGTTGGTCGTATCGAAGTTTCGTATCACGAGGGATCTCTTCGCCGAGAACCTGCCCCTTGCCAGTTCGAGCGGTATAGCAGTGCACCTGGGGCTCCTGGTCGGCGCACTGCTGTTGTTCCTGCTACTGCGCGCGGTCGTCCAGCGCCGGGTCCAGGATAAGGGTGACGCGTTGACGGCAGCGCGAACCTGTGGCGGCCTGGTTGCAGCGGCCTTGCTGCTGGGAGTCGTTGTGACGTTTTATGCGGGCGGCGAGGGCGGTGAGGAGGTGGCTGATATTGGTTCTGCCACGGGCCCCAATGTTTTACTGATAATCGCCGACACGCTGAGAGCGGATCACGTTGGAGCTTACGGCGCCGGGTTGGCCACGACCCCTTCGCTGGACGCGCTGGCTGCCGACGGGGTAGTTTTTAAGAATGCCACGGCGCAGTCGTCATGGACGCGTCCATCGATAGCGACTATCCTGACTTCTATGTACCCCGCGTCTCACCAGGTCATGCACAAGACCGACCTGTTGCCGCCCGAAGTGACCACGCTGGCCGAACACCTGGGGGACAACGGTTACGCTACCGGTGGTTTTGTGACCAACATCAACGTGGCCCCTTCGTTCAGTTTTGAGCAGGGCTTTGATGTCTATCGCTACCTCGCCCCAAATTTTTTCTTCGGCGCCACCGACTCTGGCTCCAAGCTGGCGCTCTACGGTGGCATGCGCCTGGTCCGCGAACGCTTCCTGTCCGGCAGCAAGCAGGTCGACCACTACTACCAGGACGGCACTACTGTGAACGGGGCGTCGTTGCCCTGGCTGGACCAGGCAGACGAGGGGGTGTTTTTTGCGCTTGTGCACTACATGGATCCGCACGACCCTTACTTTGAGCTTCCTTACAACGGCCGGGCGGTTGCCCGCGTTGAAACGCCGCATCCCGACCCATCACGGGCCGGCGAGTTGCGGGATCTATACCGTTCAAACGTTGAGTATCTCGATTTTTTTGTTGGCCAGTTGATTAACGCCCTCAAGGAAGCCGGCGTGTACGATGACACACTCATCGTGTTTACGGCCGATCACGGTGAGGAGTTCTACGAGCATGGTGGCTGGTGGCATGGCACCACCTTGTACGAGGAGCAGCTCCGCGTCCCGCTGATAATTAAACTGCCGGGGGCGGCGCGGGCCGGAAGCAGCGACGATGGACTGGCAAGATTACTCGACGTCGCACCTACAGTGGCGGCGGGCGCAGGCCTGTCGGCTGCCGGGGGCTGGCAGGGACGTGATCTTTTTGGTGACTCCAAGGCGCCGACCAGCGTGTACGCCGAAGAAGACCACGAGGGCAACGTCCTCGAATCGATACGCGGCGAGCGCTGGAAACTGGTCGTCGCAAACGAGGGTAACCCCCGGGGCCTCGAGCCGGTAGAGTTGTACGACCTACTCGCCGATCCGGGGGAGACCGAGAACCTGGCCGGGAAACAGCAGGATGTTGTCGCCGAATTGCTAAGGGATCTCGAAGCCCTGCGGACCGTGGCTGCAGCGGCCGCGGTGCAGGGCAGTGAAGGAGAGCTGGACGATGCGTCTCGCGAGAGATTGCGGGCGCTGGGCTACATGGAGTAGCGATGCTTCTCGTTGTCGGTTGGGATGGAGCCAGCTTTGAGCTTGCCCGGCCGTGGATCGAAGACGGTAGCATGCCGGTGCTGGCCGATGTCCTCGCCCGCGGTGCCAGCAGGCCGCTGCGCTCTACGGTGCCAGCGGTAACGTTTCCGGCTTGGACGTCTTTCATGACCGCCGCTTCTCCGTCGCGGCACGGTGTACTCGACTTTACCCTCAGAAAGCAGGGATACGGAGTCCGTTTTGCGAGTTCGGCAGACCGTTGCCTGCCATCGGCCTGGGCGGCCATGTCGGCGGTCGGCTTGCAGGTGGGCGTCTACGGTTTCCCGGCGACCTGGCCGCCCGAAGAACTATCGGCGTTCCAGCTTTGCGGCTTTGACACCCCTATGGGCGCCGGCGACAAGGCGCACAGGTCATCGCCGCCCGGCCTGGCCGTCGAATTGGAACGGCTTTTTGGTGATCTTGCCATCAGTGGCCCGCAGCAGTCCCGTATTGATGCCGGCTGGCATGAGCAGGCACTCGAGCAGATGCTTGGCGACATCGAACTCCGTACCGAGATCTCACTGCACCTGCTTGCTGGCAATGACCTCGATTGTTTTGCGGTGCACTACGGAGAAACCGACACGGTGGGCCACCATTTCTGGCAGTTCCACGATAGTGCGTCCCCGCGCTACAGCGAGGAAGGACCCGGCGACGCTATCGCAAAGGTCTACCGTGCCGTGGACCGCGCTCTCGGGCGCCTGCTGGAAGCAACGGGAAAGGACAGCGACCTTCTTCTCCTGTCAGACCACGGTAGCGGTGGTAGCTCGAACAGGACTTTGTTTCTCAACCGTTTCCTGGCCGACAAGGGCTGGCTCGGGTTCAAGAAAACAGGTGGGCTCGGGGCCCTGGCTTCGGTCGCCAAGCGAACAGCCATGGCCATGGCTCCCCCCTCGTTGCAGGCGAGCTTGTTCTCGCGCTTGCGGCCACTGGTCAACAGGATGGAAAGCGCGGCTCGCTTCGGCGGTATCGATTGGGCCGGGACCAGGGTCTACAGCGAGGAACTCAACTACTACCCGTCGCTATGGTTTAACCTCAAGGGAAGAGAGCCGGGCGGTATCGTTGACCCAGCCGACCTACCGGCGATGACCGGGGAGCTAGTTGCCGAGTTGCTCGAGTGGCGAGACCCCGAAGACGGACTCCCCGTGGTCGAACGGGTGCGAAGCAGGGCCGAATTGTTCGACGGCCCCCACGCAGAGTTTGCGCCCGACCTTGTATTGGAGCTGCGCAAACCTGGCGGCTACAGCTACGCGGGAGGCAACAGCCGGGCCGGGGCAGAGCGGCAGTCAATTCGCCGGATGACCTCGCGCGAGATGAGTGGCGAACGTGGCAGCAGCATGCCGGGTTGTCACCGTGACCTAGGGATGTTTGCCATGGCTGGTCCCGGCGTTTTGCCGGGGCGGGGCGAAGAAGGGAGCCTTGCCGACGCTGGCGCGACCATGCTCGCGCTCCTTGGCCTCGGTCTGCCGTCCGCTCCGGCCGGGGTTTCCCGTTCTGACGGCGCCGACGGAAAACCGTGGCAGGAGCAGCTCAGGCTCCCGACCGGTCGCGACCTTCGCGAGGTCGAGGTGGCGCATGCTGCCGGCGATGGGCAGCGCTCACCGGCAGCAGAGAACGAGCTGGCAGATCGTTTGCGCGACCTGGGTTACCTCCCGTGAACGACAGGATGCGCATCGCCCTGGTCGCGGCTTGCCCGTTTCCGGCTCCCCAGGGCTCACAGGTTTTTGTGGGCCAGATGGCGGAGAGTCTCGCGGCGCGCGGCCATTGTGTGAGCCTGCTCACTTACGGCAGCGGCGAAGGTCAATCACCCGCGGGTTGTGAACACCTGCGCTTGCCACGTTTGCCTGGAGATTCACGTGTCCGCTCGGGCCCGAGCCTGGCCAAGCCGTTTCTTGATTTCGCTATGGTCCTGGCCCTGCTCAAGCTGGTAAAGAATCGGCATGTAGAAATAGTTCACGCGCATAATTACGAAGCACTGGCCGTTTCACTGGTCGCGAGGAAATTCTTGCGCTTCAAGTTGCTTTACCACAGCCACAACCTCATGGGTGACGAACTCCCGACATACTTTCGACGTCGCACTGCGCGCCGCCTTGCGACCTGGGCTGGACAGTTGATTGACCGCCAGTTGCCCCGTCGCGCCGACCACGTGATTGCTCTCTGTGATTATTCGGCAGGGGTTCTTGAACAAGCCGGTGTAAGGAGCGAGAGAATGACGGTACTCGCCCCGTCTGTCGAGACCCAGGAGCCGGCGTCCGGCCGCGAGGCGGCAAGGCGCGAACTCGGGCTGGACGACGGTCGTTTGGTCATAGCTTATTGCGGTAATCTTGACGCCTACCAGGATATTGAAACCGCGATCGCGGGACTTCTCGCGTACAAGCGATCGAGGCCCGCGAGGCAGGCAGTACTACTAATTGCAACTCACCAACAGGGGCGGCGCGTAGAGAGCCTGCTCGAACAGTGTACCGAATCGGAACGCGGTTTGTTCGATGTTCACCCTTGCCGCACTTACACCGACACCCGATTGGTGGTTGCGGCGGCCGACCTGCTGCTGTTGCCGAGGCCGGCGGGCTCGGGATACCCGATTAAGCTACTCAACTACTTTGGCAGTGGTCGGCCGGTAGTTAGCGCGGGGTGTGGGGGGAAAGTCCTGGTTCACGACAAGGATGGGCTGCTGTTCGCTGACGGTGATGCGCTTGCGATGGCTTGTTGTATAGAGCGGTTGGAAAAGGAGCGTGGCCTCGCCGAGCAACTTGCTGCTGCGGCTCGAGACCGTTTCGAGCGCGAAATGACGTGGAAAATCGGTACACCGGCGCTGGAGGCTGTGTACCGCCGCATGAAAAACGTTCATACTGGTAAGAGTGGGTTTTTGTCGGGAGAAAAGACCGGTCGGACCGAAGCATCACGCCTGAAGGGGGGTGACGGCCCGGGTTGAGAGCAGTGAGTACATTTCCAGAAAATAAGGGAGAAGGTGTCGGTGGCCCACCGGAGCTTTCGGTCGTGGTGCCGATCTTCAACGAAGAAGAAACCCTCGAGTTGTTGGTCGAACGCCTGCACCAAGCCCTGGCACCGGTAGTTGGCGGCTACGAGCTGATTTTCGTTGATGACGGTAGCAACGACCGCTCTGGCGAAATCATTCGGCGGCTCCATGACGAAAACCACAGCGTCAAGCTGCTGACTCTCTCTCGCAACTTTGGTCACCAGTTGGCGATTTCCTGCGGCCTGGACTTCGCCGTCGGGCGTGCTGTGGTCTGCATGGACGGTGACCTGCAGGATCCGCCCGAGGTACTGCCGCAGATGCTTGAGCGTTGGCGTGAAGGCTACGAGGTCGTCTACGCGGTCAGGCGCAAGCGCAAGGAAGGTTTTTTAAAGCGTGCTGGCTACAAGAGCTTCTACTGGCTTCTCAACAAGGTTTCTTACCTCGACATACCGTTGGATTCCGGCGACTTCTCGTTAATCGATGCGCGCGTGGTGGCGCTGCTCAAGCGTATGCCGGAACGTAATCGCTTCGTGCGCGGCTTGCGTACCTGGCTCGGCTTTCGTCAGACCGGCATCGAGTACGAGCGGGCAGAGCGCTACGCTGGCGATAGTAAGTACGGTCTGGCCAAGTTGATCAGGCTCGCCTTTGACGGCCTGGTGTCCTATTCCTTTCTCCCGCTACGATTGGTCAGCAACATGGGCTTGGTGGTTTCGGTGTCCGCGCTGTCTTACATGGCTTACCTGCTCGTCGGACGCTTGTTTTTGGGGCAGACCTCGCCCGTTTCGGGTTGGGTGTCGACGGTAGTCATCGTTCTCTTCATAGGCGGCGTGCAACTGCTCTCACTGGGCATTATCGGTGAGTACGTTGGGCGTATTTTTGACGAGGTAAAGATGCGCCCGCGGTACGTCGTTAAGGACCTCCTCGGGCTGGAAGGTGACACCTCCAGCGCGGAGGCCTGGCCCCAAGCGCGATGAGTCGTGCAGGTTTTATAGGCCTGTTGTTCCTTGGCATCGGTCTGCGCCTGTGGATGATCATCCAGCCCGAGTTGATCGCAGCCGGGGACGTTGACGTCTATCTTTCCGACGAGGGTGTTGTGGGTCTGATGGCAACACATATTAGCGAGGGCCGTGCGGCCCCGGTCTTTTTCTATGGCCAGGCCTATCTCGGGGCGCTGGAGGCCTGGTGCGTTGCACTGTTTTTTTTGCTGTTCGGCGTGGGGCCCGGTGCCATGCATATGACGACCCTGGTTTTTTCGCTGGCGCTGCTGGGCCTGGTCTACAAGTACACGGCCACGGCTTACTCGCTGACCGCTGCCCGCTGGGCGGCTGTCCTCGTGGCACTTGGGCCGATGTACTTCCTTGAGTGGAATCTCAAGGCGAGGGGGGGGTTTGTGGAACACCTGGTGTTGGTGTTGCTGCTGCTGCTGCTTTTCTGGCGTTTTTACCTGGCCTACGATCGTCGTAACGGTATCGGCCTCGCATTGGGACTGACTGCCGGTATCGCCCTGTGGGTCAACCAGTTGGTCGGTGGTTATCTCGTGCTGATGGGCGTGCTGATCTTACTGCGCCACGAGGACCGTCGAGCCTGGGACCGGCTGCTTGTCGGCTTTGCCCTCGGGTGCTCGTTGCTGGTCGCCTATAACCTGGTCTACCCGGCAGCTACCCTGAGGGCGCTGGGGCGAAAAGCAGTGGTGCTCAATCGAGTCCCGGTCGAAGAGCGCGACGATTCATGGATTTTGAGAGGGGTGGAAAAAAGGATCGAAGCGCTGGGGCAGGGGGCAGGCAAACTGGGCCTGGTCTTCGGCGTACCACCCGGTTCGGGACTGGAGCGACTCGGTGAAATCGAAGGCTACAACGAGGCAGGGCCGCTGGTCACGCTGCGCAGGCTGGGCTCGTTTCTGCCGCTGTTGGTGTTCGGGGTGAGTGCCTGGGCCTGCAGGCCCAGGCGAAGCTCTCGGGGCTGGGAGCCGATGGGGGCTGACCAACTGCTGGGCGCGATGTTGTTGGTAACTTTCGTGATCGGCTACGTGAGTCCTCGTTACATGCTCCCGGCCTATCCCCTGGCGTCGATAGCCGCGGGTATACTGGTGAGCAGGCTGGTCGGTACGCGTCGTGCCTGGATGGTAGTCGGGCTTGTTGGCGTGCTGGCGTTCAACGCCGCAAGCTGGGCTGACGCGGCTTTTCGCAAGCCCGGTGAGCAACTGACTGAGAGGGTAGAGCTGCTGGCGTTCCTGCAGGGCGAGGGCCTTGAACACTGTTTTTCGGCCGGACCCTTGTACCACGTTGTCTTTGCTGCGGGCGAGACCGTGACCCTGGCGCCACTGCAGAAGGAACGCTACCCGCCCTACACCAGCATGGCCCTGGAGGCGGAGAGATTCTGCTACGTGTTCCGGGACGACCAGAAACAGAAACGCCAGCACCTGGCACTGGGTAACTGGCTTTCGGTCGGGGGGGGCAGTTGGAGCCATGCTGGTGTAGGCAGGTATAATGTCTGGTTCGACAGGCTGGGAGGGGAACCCCTTACGGCACAGCTGCTGGAGAGCATCATGAAACAGGAAGAAATATTCCTCCGAGAAAACACATTTAAGGAAAAGGAGAAATCGTCCAATGGATCTCATTGAACGCATTCGCAGTGGCCAGGCTTGCGCCGGTGTAGTTGGATTGGGCTACGTTGGTTTACCACTGGCTGTCGAAATGGCGGCCGGGGGGCTGAAAGTCATTGGCTTTGATGTCCAGGTGGACAAGGTTGACGCCATCAACGCCGGCCACTCGTACATCATGGACGTGCCGGACGAGACCCTCGCACCGTTGGTGTCAGAGGGGCGCTTGCTGGCCACGACTGATTTTTCGATGGTGGCCGAGCTCGACACCGTGAATATCTGTGTGCCGACCCCCCTGCGCAAGACCAAGGAACCGAATCTGTCGTTCGTGATCGATGCGGTCAAAAGTATCGCGGCCCACATGAAACCGGGTCAATTGATGATACTGGAGAGTACAACCTACCCGGGAACAACCGAGGAACTGGTTTTGCCCATGCTAAGGGAGGTTGGGTTCGAACCCGGCCGGGACGTATTCGTCGCATATTCGCCGGAGAGGACCGACCCCGGCAACAAGGACTACACCACTCGCAATATTCCCAAGGTCGTAGGGGGGCACGACCCTGTCGCCGCCGAGGCGGCAGCCGCCTTGTACGGGCGTTGCATAGACCAGGTTGTCATGGTGAGCACGACCCGCGTGGCCGAGATGGTAAAGTTGCTGGAGAACACTTTTCGTAGCGTCAACATCGCGCTTGTCAACGAGATGGGCTTGATGTGCGACCGATTCGGCATAGACGTCTGGGAGGTTATCGATGCCGCGGCCACCAAGCCCTTCGGCTTCATGCCGTTTTACCCCGGGCCGGGGCTCGGTGGGCACTGCATACCGGTGGATCCCCACTACCTTACCTGGAAGGCCCGTGCCGAGGGCTTCTCGGCGCGCTTCATCGAACTCGCGGCCGAGATCAACGCAGAGAAGCCGGCGTTCGTCGTTTCGCGGGCCGCTGACCTTCTCAACGAGCAGGAGAAATCGGTGAGAGGGGCCGGCATCCTCTGTCTCGGCGTGGCTTACAAGGCCAATACCAACGATGTGCGCGAATCTCCGGCCCTCGATGTCATGACCTTGTTGCTGCGCAAGGGTGCCAATATTTCGTTTTGTGATCCCTACGTGGACAAGGTCGTCCTCGAAGGTGAGCCGATGTCTTCGGTTTCCCTGGAAGATAGCGTGCTTCGAGCCGCTGACCTGGTGATATTGCTCACCAACCACCGTGTTTTTGACCTCGGCCTGGTGTCGGACAGTGGCTGTGTTGTGCTCGATACCCGCAACGGAATGAAAGAATTTCCGACCTCGACCGTGGTCAAAATATAAGACCTTGATGCCGTGCGAGTCGGACTGGTAATAGGGGGGCTGGGCTACGGAGGTGCCGAGAGGCAACTCTACAACCTCGCCGTCGGCCTGGCCGCGACGGATCATGTTGTCGTCTACTGCCTGTCAGACGTCGTTGAGCCTTGGGGGAAAAGACTGCGCGACGCCGGCGTAGAGCTACGTGTGATCGCGACCCGGCGAGGGCTGAGCCTTCGACGGGTGGTCTCGCTCGCCAAGGGGTTGAGGCAAGACCGAATCGATCTTGTGCACGCGTTTCTTTTTATTGCGAGTTCATACGCCTGGCTAGCCACACGGCTGTTGCCGGGAGTTCTGCTGGTGGGCTCAGCCAGGAACTGTAAGCCAGAGCCTTCACTCCTGAGACGGTTGATAATCCGCCGCGCGTTTCAGGGTTCAGCCGCGGTCATCTGTAATTCGCAGGCCATGGCCGATTACGCAGCCGAGCATTACGGCCTCCAGGGCAAGCAGGCCAGGATCGTCTACAACGGCGTGGGCGATGAGTTTTTCGTTGGTAAGTCGGCCTCGTCTGAGGGGCTTGTCATCGGTACGGTGGGGCGGCTGCAGCCACAAAAAAACCTCGGCATGTTTCTCGAAGCTGCGCGCTTGGTACTGGAGGGTGACTCCGGAGCTCGTTTCGTTATTGCTGGCGACGGATTGCTCAGGGCTGAGCTCGAAAACAGGGCCAGCGAGCTGGGCCTCGGCCACGCCATCAGTTTTCGCGGTAATATCGATGATGTTCCTTCCATGCTTGGTTCGTTGAGCCAGTTCTGGCTCAGCTCGGACTGGGAAGGCACGCCCAACGTGGTACTCGAGGCCATGGCAGCCGGCTTGCCGGTTGTTGCGACCCCTGCCGGCGGTACGCCCGAACTTCTCGATGAGGGTCAAACCGGCTGGTTTGTGGATTTTGGTGACGCGTCGGCACTCGCTGGTCGCGCGCTGCAGCTGGGCGCGGACGCTGAACTCGCGACAGCGGTAGGTGCCGCGGCTCGCGAGGAAGCGAGACGCAGATTTTCGATCCCGGTGATGGTGAGTGAAACCAGGAAAGTCTACGAGCTGGCGGCGTCAGGGGACGTGGGGTGAACCGGCCTTTTGTCAGCGTAGTCGTACCGGCCCGTAACGAATCCCTTTGGATAGAGGGCTGCGTGAGGGGAGTACTCAAGCAGGATTACCCGGCCGACAGGATGGAGCTTATCGTTGTAGACGGTTGCTCTACTGACAACACGCGGGGCCTGCTCGAAGTAATCGCAAGGCAGGATCCCCGCCTTCGCATCCTGGACAACCCCGCCGGCATTGTGCCCAGCAGTCTCAACCTGGCCATTCGCGAGTCGCGGGGCGACATCATTGTCCGCGTGGATGTTCATACCCAGTTGGCGTCTGATTACCTGGCTAGAGTGGTCGACGTACTCGAACGCACGGCTGCTGACAACGCGGGTGGGCCCATGGTTTCGCTCGGAGGAGGGGTGTTCGGTGACGCGGTTGCGCGGGCGATGGCGTCCCGCTTCGGCGTAGGCGCTTCTTTTCATTTTGCCAGTGAGGAGACGGAAACCGACACCGTCTACATGGGGGCCTGGCCGCGTCGGGTGTTCGAAGAGCAGGGTCTTTTTGACGAGGAGCTCGTGAGGAACCAGGACGACGAGTTCAATTACCGCTTGCGCGGGCAAGGAGGCAGGATAGTTTTGTCTCCAGACATAAAGTCCTGGTACCAGAACAGGCAGACCTGGCGATCGTTGGCCACCCAGTTTTTTCAGTACGGCACCTGGAAGGTGAGGGTACTCCAGAAACACAGGGCGCAGATGAGCCTGCGCCATTTCGTTCCCCCCTTGTTCGACGCGGCGCTATTGTTCGGCCTGCTTGTTTCTCCATTTATTTCGTCGGCGGGGCCGTTGGTCTGGACCGCCGCGCTGGCTTACCTGCTGTTTGTGGCAGCGGTTGCCTGCAAAGACGCAAAAACACTGTCCGGCAGCGTCGCTGGTATGCTCGCGTTGGCAACGATTCATCATGCCTGGGGGGTCGGCTTTCTGTGGGGCCTGCTGAGATTTGCCAACAGGTGGTTTCTGCCGGCGGCGAAAATGACTAAACTAGAGGCCCGGCACGCTGCTTTGGATATTTCGAGCGCAGTGTCCGGGGAGTCCTTGTCGAACGAGGCGACGAAAAACTAAGAATATGAAAGAGCTTCCCAGTCTTTCGGTACTCGTACCGGTTTTCAACGAAGTCGACACGATCCGAGTCCTGGTCGAAAAGGTGCGCGCGGTAGAGGTCGAGACGCAGATAATCCTGGTCGACGACTGTTCGACCGATGGAACCCGTGAACTGCTTGAGCTTATTGCTCTAGAGCAGCCTGACCTGGAGGTGCTTTTTCATCCGGTAAACAGGGGCAAGGGTGCCGCCATACGTACCGCGCTGGCTGAGGCTTCCAATGACGTGGTCATAGTCCAGGACGCTGACCTGGAGTACGACCCGGTCGAGTACCCTCGCTTGCTCGAGCCGATCGCGCAGGGCGTGGCCGACGTTGTCTACGGTTCCCGTTTTCTCGGCGGTCCCCACAGGGTCCTGTTTTTCTGGCACCAGCTGGGCAACCAGTTCCTTACCTTGATGTCCAACGTTTTTACCAACCTGAACCTCACTGACATGGAGACAGGCTACAAGGCGTTCCGTAGGGAAGTGATCCAGTCGATGAGGCTCACCAGCAATCGCTTCGGTTTCGAACCCGAGGTCACCGCGCGGGTCGCTCAGATGCACTGCCGTATCTACGAGCTTCCCATATCTTACTGGGGGCGTGATTACGGGGACGGAAAGAAGATCACCTGGAAGGACGGCGTGGCTGCCTTCTGGCACATATTCAAGTTCAACGTTTTCGATCGCATGAGAAGGCCTCTCGCCCGCGAGGTGCTGGCGGCTGCCGAAAAGCGCGACACGGCGGCAGGTTGAAATCCGAGCAGTCATGATCCTGGTAACGGGCGGAGCCGGCTTTATCGGTTCGAATATCGTAGAGGCGTTGCTTGCGCGCGGGGACGAGGTGCGGGTGATCGACGATTTTTCGAACGGCTTGCGATCCAACATCGAAGATCTCGGTGGCGATGTAGACCTGCTGGAGTGCGACATACGCGATAGCGATGCCGTGGCGCGGGCCATGGTCGGAGTTGACAGCGTCTTGCACCTTGCTGCCCTTGGTTCGGTTCCACGTTCGATAGACGACCCCGCGACGAGTCATGCCGTGAACGTCAACGGTACACTAAACGTGTTGATCGCCGCTCGAGATGCCGGCGTTCGGCGCCTTGTGTATTCGTCTTCATCGTCCGTCTACGGAGCTAATCCTGCTCTGCCCAAGGTCGAAACCCTGCCCACGGCGCCGGTTTCGCCCTACGCGGCAAGTAAGCTGGCCGCTGAAAACTATACACGGGTTTTCGCAGGTATCTACGGGCTCGAAACGGTTTCGCTTCGCTATTTCAACGTTTTTGGCCCTCGCCAGCGGCCGGACTCAGCCTACGCGGCCGTGATTCCGGCTTTCATGCATTGCGCCCTGGGCGCAACCAGTGCATCCATCGATGGCGACGGTGAACAGACCCGGGATTTTACCTACGTCGCCAACGTCGTCCGTGCTAACTTGCTTGCTCTCGAAGCCGGGGCCGACGCTGTGGGCGACGTGTTCAACGTGGCTTGTGGCGAACGTTATTCGCTGCTCGATATTCTGGCGGCCATCGAAGATGCTTCCGGTAATCAGATAGAGCGGGTTCATGGACCCCCCCGACAGGGGGACGTGCGCGACTCGCTGGCGGACATAAGCAAGGCAAAAATATCGTTGGGCTACTCACCTGTCGTGAGCTTCGGCGAGGGTATGAGCCTTACCTGGCAAGCATTTGCCTTGCGCCACGAAGGCTTTTCGGCCTGATAGTTTGTTTTATTGACAACCATTGGCGGGCTGCGTAGGCTAGCTGTATGGCTCCCTTTGAAGGGGGTGTCCTCGGAGGTTTTGTTTTGTTTTTATTGTCTGCAGCAGCTTCGCCGCACCAGATGACCGCTTGGGATCAATTCGTGGCGATCATTTCCAAGCCCGACAATATGCCGGTAGCCGGAGCGCTCCTGCTGGTCTTCTTTTTCACCTGGGTGGCGATGAGGCAGGCGCTGCGCAACGACAAGCTGATCCGTGAAGGTCGTGAAGACGAAATACTGGAGGGTATGCAGAAGTAATTCTGCCCTCAAGCTCGAGATATGCCGTACCGAATAATCGCAGAGAACTGCACGGGTTGTACCGCCTGTGAACAGCGTTGTCCTACACAGGCCATAAGTGGCCGGAAGGGCGAAGCTTTTATAATTGAAGCCGCCAGCTGCATCGATTGCGGTGCCTGCGGTGTTATCTGCCCGGACGACTCGATTCTGGACACCTTCGGTCAGATGACCTCGGTGCTCAAGAAGGTCGAACGGCCTATCGCCGTGATCAACCCCGACAGCTGCAATGGCTGCGGTGTCTGTATCGACGTCTGCCCGTTCGACGCGTTGTATCCCGCGCCGGGGAACTCCGGTCCCATCTACCTGGGGCTGGTCGAGGTGGATGAGATAAAATGCGTCGGCTGCAAACTCTGCGAAGAAGTCTGCGGTTGGGAGGGCGTTTACATCATGACCGGCGCGGAGAAGGTCGACTATCTCGAAGACCTCGGCTTTGGCCAAAGCGAAGCCAGCGACTCCGAAAAGGCAGCCTGATTACAGACCCGCCGCCTGCGACAGCTCTCGCTTGATGAGTGCGGGGTGGTGAAGCGCAGGGCCCTGTAGTTCAGATGAGCTTGTTCAGGGGGTACTCGACTATACCCACGGCACCCGCCTTGAGCAGCACCGGTACGAGGTCGCGCACGGCTTTCTCCGAGATTATCGTCTCGACTGATACCCAGTCACCTTCGAGCAGATCGGCAACTGTCGGTGCGGTTACACTGGGAAGCGCGCTGGTGACCGCTTTGAGCTGGGCCCGCGGGACGTTCATTTTGAGGCCGACCACTCCCTCGGCCGCCAGGGCGGCCTTGACCAGGGTTGATATCTGTTCGATCTTGGCGCTGCGGACCGGGTCCGCCATGGCTTCGCGGTTGGCTATCAGCTGGGGGTTGGATTCCATAAGGTCGGCTATGATTACGAGCCCGTTTGCCCGCAGGGTGCTCCCGGTTTCGGTGACCTCGACTATGGCATCGCACAAGCCCTGGCTGATCTTGGCCTCGGTGGCTCCCCAGGAGAACTCCACGTCTACCTTGATGCCTTTGTCGGCAAAATATCGGGCTGTAAACCCGGTCAATTCAGTCGCGATGCGTTTTCCTTCGAGGTCTTCGGGCGACTTTATCGGAGACCCCGCCGGTACCGCCAGCACCCAGCGGGTGGGACGGAAGGAGGCCTTGGAGTACACGAGATCGCAAACGGCCTCGACGTCCGAGTGGTTTTCTTCGGTCCAGTCTTTGCCGGTGATACCGCAGTCGAGAGCTCCCAATTCAACGTAACGTGACATCTCCTGGGCTCGCACAAGGGAGCAGGTGATGTCGGGGTCGTCAATGTAGGGGAAATAACTCCGCGAAGATTTTGTGATTCTCCAGCCCGACTTGCGCAGCAGCTCTATAGTTGAATCTTCGAGACTGCCCTTGGGCACACCGAATTTGAGGATGCTCACTTGCTGTACACCTCGGCCGGGTCAAATATTCTTTCGCCCTGTACCTGCAGCTCGTCGTCTACCACCCGCCTGAAGAAACAGGAGCGGTAGCCTTCGTGGCACGCGGCTCCTCCCACCTGCTCAACCTGCAGCAATATAGTGTCGGAGTCGCAGTCGACGAAAACGTCTTTTACCAGCTGGGTATTGCCGCTTGATTGCCCCTTGATCCATAACTCGTCGCGTGAACGGCTCCAGAAGGTGGCGGTTCCGGTCTCAAGTGTGTGTTTCCACGACTGCTCGTTCATGTAGGCTACCATAAGGACGGTACCGTCCCCGTGATCCTGGACTATGACGGGAACGAGCCCGTCCCCCTTGGCGAAATCGATATCTATCATGACTTGCTCGCGTAGGGGCGTGCTGCCGTTCGCGCGTCGCGGATGCTTACAGGGGATATCAATAAACGCAATCCCTTGTTCTGCTGTCGCTACAGGGGTAAACGACCAATATGCGGCTTGATGAACTTGCAGAAAAGCTCGGCGCTGAGCTCGAAGGAGATCCGGCGATAGAAATAACCGGTGTAGCCCCGGTTGAGACTGCCGGCCCCACAGATCTCGCTTTCGTCTCCAGTCTCAAGTACCGGCGGATGCTTCGGTCGTCTTCGGCCGGCGCTGTGCTCGTAGACCGCTCGGTGGATATGGAAGGGCTGCAGTTACTCAGGTGCGACAATCCCCAGCTTGTATTCGCGGCAGCAATTGGCCTGTTTGACGATCGGCCGCAGCCGGTGGAGGGCGTACATGCCTCAGCCGTGGTTGCCGACAGCGCCCACCTGGGAGAGGGGGCATACGTTGGCCCGTTTGCCGTGCTGGGCGAAAATGTAGTGCTCGGTCCGGGGGCGCGGATATATCCGCACGTCGTTATCTATCCCGAGGTTAAGGCCGGGCGTAATTTCACGGCCCATGCGGGTGTAGTCGTCCGTGAGCGAGTACTACTGGGTGACGATGTCACCCTTCAGCCTGGAGTCGTTCTTGGCGGCGACGGCTTCGGCTTTCTGCCAAACGGGCAGGGCGTGGCGATCAGCGTTCCCCAGGCAGGTACGGTAAAGATTGGCGACAGCGTTGACCTGGGAGCTAACACGACGGTAGACAGGGCCGCGGTGGGAGTTACCACGCTAGGAGACGGCGTTAAGCTGGACAACCTCGTTATGATCGCCCACGGCTGCGACCTGGGTGATCACACCATACTGGCGGCGCAGACCGGTGTAGCCGGGAGCACCAGGCTGGGGGCCGGGGTAATGACCGGTGGGCAGTGCGGATTTGGTGGACACCTCGAAATCGGCGCCGGCGTGCAGTGCGCAGGGCAGACCGGCGTGCTGGGCGATGTCGAAAGTGGCGAGATAGTTGCCGGAACGCCCGCGGTAAGCATTGGCCTGTGGCGGCGCTGTTCGGTCCTGCTCAAGCGCTTACCCGAGCTTTTTAAACGGGTAGCCCGGATCGAAAAAGCACTGGAAACGGGGCCCGATGAGCCAACTTGATTCGTTGCCTTCCTCGGCAGCTCGGTGTACACTTCGTTGCTGTCTAGGTGTTCCGGTGCGGTAATCACCTGGTTTTGTAGGCGAGAATGGAAGTTCGCATAGCAGACCTTGGGTCGGTTCCCAGGCGGGTAGAGTTTTCTGAACCCGTTGAAAGCATGAACCGGCAGCTCGCGCTCAGTCCCGGGTGTACGGGCCAGCATTTTGACGAGGCGCTCAAAGTAGCTGCCGAGTTGCAGCTGTGTGGCGACGACGTGGTCGTCACAGGGCAATTGGAGGGCGGCGTGACGGGTGGTTGCCCGCGCTGCCTCGACGAGTTTTTCAGGGGTATCAAGCGGGATTTTCGTTTGGTCGTTGAACGGTTTGACCGGAAAGCCGACGCTGAAAGCAGAGCGCTCGCGAGCCACGATGGCGATAGGCTCGACCTGTCACCACTGGTAGTTGAAGAGCTGTTGCTGGGAGTAGATGATACTACGCCCTGCAACGAAGGTTGCAGGGGCCTGTGCTTCGGCTGTGGGGTTAACCTCAACCGAGCCCCCTGTACTTGTGATTGATCGTCGGTAGAGCAAGGTTTACCCAACTTAGAAGAGAGGAAGATACCGAGATGGCTGTACCAAAGAGAAGAACTTCAAAGTCGAAGAGAGATATGCGTCGCTCCCACGATTCACTTTCCACTCCGCCCATGTCGGATTGCCCGAATTGCGGTAAAAAGAGAGCTCCGCACCGTGCTTGCGCCGCATGTGGCCACTACAAGGGCCGCGCCGTAGTCGGCAGCCAGGAGTAGTCTGCTGGATCCGGCTGCTCGTTTTGCGGGGCGGTTGGCGCTGGTAACCGGTGCTACCCGTGGCATAGGCGCAGCCGTTACTCGGTGCCTGCTTGAGGGAGGCGCCCAGGTAGTCGGGGTCTACAGGACCGACGACACCGCTGCCGAGGAGTTTACATCTTCACTCGGCGACCTTGCAAAGGCCTTTGAATCCCGGAAGCTCGACCTGGCCGAAGCCGGGGCGGTTGGTGAACTGTCGGACTTCGGGGCCGAACTGGTCGTAAATTGTGCGGGTCGTTCGCGTGATGCCTTGCTCCTGAGGTCGAAGGGCGATTTCGTATCCGGGATCCTGGCCAACAACCTGGAGTCGTCCATTACGGTGTGTCGTGTCCTGTTGCCGGCGATGCTCAAGGCCCGTTTTGGAAGGATCGTCAACGTGAGCTCGGTGGTGGCTTCGACCGGCAACGCGGGCCAGACCGCTTACGCTGCCGCGAAAGCCGGAATCGAGGGTTTCACGAGGGCGCTGGCGCGCGAAGTGGGGGGCAAGGGCATCACCGTAAACTGCGTGGCGCCTGGCTTCATCGAGACCGCGATGACCTCGGCAACCAGTGAGAAACGGCTGCAGTCAGTGCTCGACTCCACCGCAGTCGGTCGCGCCGGTACGCCCGCCGAAGTAGCCCACGCGATAAGCTTTTTGTGCGAAACAGGGGCCTCTTACGTCACCGGTGCCGTGTTGCATGTCAACGGTGGCTTGTATATGTAACCGGCGTTCCCGCGACGCTGTCGCGAGGCGGCGACAGCAGGGCTGCCGCTTGACCGGAGGGAGATATAAGTATGGGTTCTGTAAACGAAAAGGTGCTCAAAATTATATGCGAACACCTGACGGTCGACCCGGCGCAGGTGTCCCTCGACTCTTCTTTCGTGGATGATCTGGGGGCCGATTCCCTTGATATCGTTCAGCTGATCATGGGCCTGGAAGAAGAGTACCAGGTCGAAATTTCTGACGAAGACGCTGAAAAAATACGCACTGTCCAGGACGTCATCGACTATGTCCAGGCCGAACAGAAGTAAGGAGTCCTCGGCGATAACGTCAGCGATCAAAGTTATTGTGGCATCGGATCACGCTGCGGTTGCAGCGCGGGCCCTGGTTGTCGAAACACTCGCTTCGCTGGGGTACGTCGTCCAGGATGTCGGCCCCACAGGAGAGGAATCGGTGGATTATCCGGACTATGCACAAGTCGTGGGCGAGGCCGTGGGTAGCGGAAAGTCGGAACTGGGCGTGTTGCTTTGTGGCAGCGGCATCGGGATGTCGATTGCTGCTAACAAGATCCCGGGTGTCCGGGCTGCGCTCGTACACGATGTGACCGGGGCCCGACTTTCCCGGCAGCACAACGACGCGAATGTCCTGGTGTTGGGCGGTGGAATGATGGGCGAGCGATTGCTCAAGGACGTGGTAGAAGCCTGGACGGGCGCCTCTTTTGAGGGAGGCCGGCACCAGGGGCGGGTTAACAAGATAACTGCACTTGAAGGTGCGGGCCGAGGTAGCAGCCGATGAGCCTGCTTGCACAACAGGATCCTGAAATCAGTAAAGCCCTGGGCGACGAACTTGCCCGGCAGGAGCGCAACCTCGAGCTCATAGCCTCCGAGAACGTGGTCAGCGAGGCCGTGCTCGAAGCGATGTCGTCTGTGCTTACCAACAAGTACGCCGAGGGGTACCCCGGACGTCGCTATTACGGCGGCTGCGAGCACGTTGACGTTGTCGAGCAGTTGGCTATTGACCGGGTGCTCAAATTGTTCGGCGCTGATCATGCCAACGTTCAACCCCACTCCGGTTCGCAGGCCAACATGGCGGTTTATTTTTCCCAGCTTCAGCCCGGTGACACGATACTGGCCATGAACCTCGCACACGGCGGGCACCTTACCCATGGCAGCCCGGTTAATTTTTCGGGACGGTTTTTCAACGTTATCCCCTACGGGGTCAAGGAAGCGGATGGACTGATCAACTTGGACGAGGTGGCCGAGCTCGCGAGAGAGCACAAACCTAAAATGATAGTTGCCGGTCACAGCGCTTATCCCCGACAGCTTGAATTCAAGCGCTTCAGGGAAATCGCCGACGAGGTATCGGCGCTTTTGATGGCCGACATTGCCCACGTCGCAGGGCTCGTGGCTACGGGCCTGCACCCGTCTCCCGTGCCTTACTGCGATTTCGTGACCACGACCACGCACAAGACCCTGCGGGGTCCACGGGGCGGCGTGATTTTGTGCCGCGAAGAGTTCGCCAAGGCCATAGATTCGTCTATTTTTCCCGGAAACCAGGGCGGTCCTCTGATGCACGTTATAGCCGCCAAGGCGGTCGCGTTTTCAGAAGCTCTCGAGCCCTCGTTCAAGGTTTACCAGCAGGCGGTCCTCGATAATGCGCGCGCTCTCGCCGATGGCTTGCTCGGCAGAGGTTTCAGCTTGGTGTCGGGTGGTACCGATAACCACCTGCTGTTGATTGATTTTCGAAAAAGCGAGATTACCGGCAAGGTTGCGCAGCATGCCCTCGACCGGGCAAACATTACTACCAATAGGAACTCGGTTCCCGATGATCCACGCTCGCCTTTTATCACCTCCGGATTGAGGCTGGGCACACCCGCTGTCACTACGCGGGGAATGGGGACCGGCGAAATGGCATCCGTAGCCGCTTTCATCGAACGGGTACTGGCGGCGGTTGACGATGACCTGGTCGCAGACGCGGTGGGAGCCGAAGTAGCGAGCCTTTGCGCTTCGTTTCCCCTCTATCCCTCATCGGCACCAGCCCGACGCGCTAGCGCCTGAAGCGCTAGGCCCGGTGAGGCTGACGTGAAGTGTCCGTTCTGCAGCGTCGACGGTAACCGGGTCGTCGACTCCCGCGACAACGGTGATGACACCGTCCGGCGGCGCAGGGAATGCGAAGGTTGCGGACGACGTTTTACCACCTACGAGCGCATCGACGTGATCATGCCCCACGTTGTGAAGAAGGGGGGGCGCCGCGAAACCTGGGACCGTGGCAAAATCGTTCGGGGGCTTTTCAAGGCTTGCGAGAAACGCCCTGTTTCGGTCGAAGCGGTGGAATCCACCGCCGATGCCATCGAACGAGAAGTGCAGGAGCTAGGCCTGGCCGAACTCGAAAGTTCGGTAGTCGGCGAAGCGGTGATGCAATCTCTGAAGGGGCTCGACGAAGTAGCTTATGTGCGTTTTGCGTCGGTTTATCGTTCTTTTCGCGACATAGACGAATTTATGTCAGCGCTGGAAAGCCTGGTGCGTGAGAAGGGTCAGGGAGATAAGGAGAAATGAGTGTGGTAGCGGCAGCAGATAGCAGGCGCATGCTGCAGGCCTGCGAAGAGGCCGAACGTGGTCTTGGCCACACCTCGCCGAACCCGGCGGTCGGCTGCGTGGTGGTCAAAAACGGCCGGCTCGTGGGGCGGGGCTTTCATACCGCCGCCGGGCAGGCGCACGCCGAGGTCAAGGCTCTCAGTGATGCCGGTGCTGCGGCGCGAGGGGCTACGGTCTACGTGACGCTCGAGCCCTGCTGTGTGCAGGGACGCACGCCGGCCTGCACCGAGGCCTTGATCGCAGCCGGCGTCAAGATGGTCGTATATGGGAGCCGCGATCCTAATCCTCGGGTTAATGGTCGAGGTGGCCGCAAACTCAGGGCAGCCGGGATCAAAGTTGTCGCCGGTGTCGAGCAGCCCGCGTGCGACCAGATTGTGAAGGGGTACCGCGAGTGGGTCCTGACCGGCTCCCCGCTCGTGGGTATGAAACTCGCCGTCAGTCTCGATGGGCGTATCGCGGCCAGGGGCGGAGCTTCGAAGTGGATATCGGGTCCGGCCTCCCGTGCCCTGGTGCAGCAGATGCGCAGACAAGCAGACGCCGTGCTCGTCGGTGCGGGAACAGTGGCCGCTGATGACCCTCGGCTCAGTTGCAGGCTTCGCGGCGCGAGACAACCCTTGCGCGTGGTTCTCGACGAACGCCTCTCGGTGTCACCCCTGTCACGGGTAGTTACCGGGCGCGGGGATTGCCTCCTGGTTTGCGCGCCGGGCGAAGTCAGTAGCGGCAGGGCCGATGCCCTGCGAGCTGCCGGGGCGGAGGTTTACGGCACGCGTGGGCGCGGGCGGGGGGCGTGGCAGCGCCTGTTGGCCGAACTGGGCAGGCGCGATGTACACGAATTACTCATAGAGGGCGGAGCCGGGGTCGCCGCGAGCGCCGTTAAAGCACGCGTGGTTTCTGAACTGACCCTGTTCTATAGTACACGGCTACTCGGCGGCGATGGGGTACCGATGCTCGATTCCCTCGGGGTCAGGTCTCCGTCGGGGGCACCCCTGCTGAGCGATGGCACGATCGACAGGGTAGGCCATGACTTCGTGTGGCGTGGTCGGTTTGAAAACAGTGGCTGAAGTCAAAAAAGAAAACTCGGTAGAGCTTGCCGTGGGCGCACTGGCCGCTGGCCGGATCGTGCTCTTGACCGACCGTGAGCACCCGGAGCGGGGGGCCAGCGTCTGTGTAGATCCCGGCCTCCTTGATGCCGACACGATCAATTTTTTCGTGAGCTACGCCCGCGGCCTGGTGTGCCTGGCCATGACAGAGCAGCGCATGCAACAGCTGGGCATTCCACTGCTGGCCGACGATTCGGCGAGGGAAGGGAGGCCGGTGTTCGGCGCCTCCATCGAAGCGGCGGAAGGAGTGAGCACCGGAATATCCGCGGCCGATAGGGCGCGGACCATACTCGTGGCCTCGCATCCCGATTCTGACGTGGACTCCCTGGTCATGCCGGGGCACGTACACTCGGTCCGTGTTTCGGACAGGGGGGTGCTGGTTACGGTGGCCCCCGCCGAAGCCGCTGCTGATCTTGTTGCCATGACCGGCTCGGCGCGCTCTGCCGCCTTTTGTTGCGTGCTGGGTGACGATGGGGAAGTGGCTGATGACACAGAATTACGCGCCCTGGCCAAACGCTTCTCTCTTGCCATGGTGGATGTCTCGGAAGTGGTCGATTTGCGACTGAAAACCGAGCTGGTCGTTGAGCGGGTTGCCGAAAAGGAAATCGACAGTGCCTACGGTGGCCGCTACCACGCCGTTGTTTATCGTAACGACATGGACGAACACGAACACGTGGCCCTGGTAGCGGGAGTTCTGGATGGCCCGGAGCCGGTCTGGGTGAGAGTCCATTCGCAGTGTCTTACGGGTGACGTGCTCGGCTCGGCGCGCTGCGACTGTGGAGAACAGCTCGCCATGTCGCTTGAGATGATCGCGCGCAACGGTCGCGGCGTCGTCGTTTACATGCACCAGGAGGGACGTGGCATAGGCCTGGCGAATAAAATCAAGGCCTATCACCTGCAGGACCAGGGCAGGGATACGGTTGAGGCCAATCTCGACCTCGGCTTTGGCGAGGACCTCAGGGACTACGGGATGGCGGCACAGATACTCAAGGACCTTGGCGTTACCAGGGCCTGCCTGCTCACGAACAACCCCGCGAAGGTAAGCGGGCTCAAGAAGCACGGCATCGATGTGGCCGAACGGCGCCCTCTCCAGCCACCGGCTCGTGCTCACAACGTGGACTATCTCAAGACCAAGCAACAGAAACTCGGCCACATTCTCGACAGCGGGGCGCTCGAGGTCGTTCGCCGGGAGAACAGCGGTGGCGAGTAACAAGACTCGAATCGCGGTGGTCGTCGCCAGTTTCAATTTGGCGGTCACCGACAACCTGCTCGAAGGGGCGCTTTCGGCGGCCGACAAGCACGAAGCAGATGTCGACGTTTATCGCGTGCCGGGGGCGTTTGAGCTGCCTCTGTTGGCTGCGAGTGCTGCCCAAAGTGGACGCTATGACGCCGTGGTCTGCCTGGGGGCTGTCATCAGGGGCGAGACCCCGCATTTTGACTACGTGTGTGCCCAGGCCGCTGCTGGTGTGCAGCGGGTCGCACTGGACGAGAACATGCCCGTGTCTTTTGGCGTGCTCACGACCGACAACGTAGAACAGGCGCTCGCCAGAGCCGGCGGGGAGTTTGGTAACAAGGGCTACGATGCGGTGGTCTGCGCGGTCGACACGTTGCTGGAAATGCGTCGGTTGGCCGCAGGCTGAAGGTTGCATGGGGGCACGAACCAAAGCGCGCGAAGCGGCCTTGCAGCTTGTCTACCAGGTGGAGCTTGGCGGTGAGCGCACGCCCGAGGCCATAGCGCTGTTCTGGGCCGAACTGCCAACCGCCGGTGAGAATGTGCGCAGCTACGGTTCGCAACTGGCGACGGCGGCGCTCGAGCACCAGGAAGAACTCGACGCCATGGTTTCAGGCGCGGCTGAAAACTGGGACATCGGACGCATCGCGCGTGTGGACCTGTGCCTGCTCAGGGTAGCTCTTGGCGAAATGATTTACGTGGGCGGTACGCCCGTGGCGGTGGTAATAAACGAAGCAATCGAGGTTGCCAAGAGGTTTTGTGACACCAACAGCCCGGCGTTCGTTAACGGGGTTCTCGATTCGGTCGCGGCGGAGCGCAAGCTGCTGGAGAAACAGGACGGCAAGTCGGCGTGAAGTTTTACGACCCCTTGGTCATCGAGAAGAAGTGGCAGCGCCACTGGCAGGATAACGACAGCTTCAAGCCTGCTGGCGATGGCACGCCATACTACCAGCTCGAGATGTTCCCGTACCCCTCCGGTCGCATCCACATGGGGCACGTCCGGAATTACACTATCGGCGACGTGCTCGCGCGCTTTCACGCCGCCCGGGGACACAAGGTTTTGCATCCCATGGGTTGGGATGCCTTCGGACTTCCTGCCGAGGCTGCTGCCATCGAGAGGGGCGTGGCGCCGGCCTCGTGGACGCGGGCCAATATCGAGGAAATGAAGAAACAACTGGGGCGCCTGGGCTTCAGTTATTACCCTGGCACCGAACTGGCGACCTGTGATGTTGACTACTATCGATGGGAGCAACTGTTTTTTGTGCAGATGCTCGAGCGCGGCATTGCCTACCGAAAAAGCGCGGTCGTCAACTGGTGCGAAGGCTGTGGTACGGTGCTCGCCAACGAGCAGGTGGACGGAGATATTTGTTGGAGAGGGCACAGCCCGGTAACCAACCGCGAGCTTGACCAGTGGTTCTTGAAGATTACCGATTACGCCGACGAGCTGCTCGACGGCCTGGAAGAGCTCAAGGGCAAGTGGCCTGACAAGGTTCTCACCATGCAGCGCAACTGGATAGGCCGAAGCGAGGGCGTTGAAGTCTTTTTTGAACTGCCGGCCCTTGGTGAAACGCTGCAGGTGTTCACCACCAGGGTTGATACTCTCTTTGGAGCCACCTTTGTGTGTATTGCTCCCGAGCATCCAGCGGCGATGAAGCTGGCCAAAGCCGGGGGACGCGAGAAAGAGGCCCGGGAATTTGTGGATGCCGTGGCTTCGCGAAGCAACGTGGAGCGCGCGCAGGGCAAACAGGGTTTTGACACCGGCAGCCGGGCGGTCAATCCGGTCAACGGTGAAGAAGTACCGGTCTTCCTGGGGGGGTTCGTCCTCATGGGTTACGGGACCGGCGCGGTGATGTCGGTGCCGGCTCACGATCAGCGAGATTTTGAGTTTGCCCGCGCCAACGGTCTCGCGGTGAGGCCGGTGATCGCTCCCCCCGGTGGTCCCCTCGTAGCCACCGATATGACCGAGGCCATGGTGGAGGACGGAGTACTCCACGACAGTGGTGATTTTGCCGGGTTGGTGAGCAGCGACGCCCGCGAAGGGATCTGTAAGCAGCTCGTCGAGACGCAGCGCGGCAAGGCGGTCGTCAACTACAGGTTGAGGGACTGGGGTATTTCGCGGCAACGGTACTGGGGTTGTCCGATTCCGGTTATCTACTGCGACAGTTGCGGTACGGTAGCGGTGCCCGAAAAGGATCTCCCCGTCGTCCTGCCGGAGGACGTGGCCATGTCCCCAGGCGGGGCATCACCTCTCGCGTCTTTGACCGAGTTCGTTCAGGTTTCATGTCCCGGTTGTGGTGGAGAGGCCCGCCGGGAAACTGACACGATGGACACCTTCATGGAGTCATCCTGGTACTTTCTTCGTTACACCAGCGCAGGGGACGACCAGCGCCCCTTCGACCCGGCGGCGGTGGCCGAGTGGCTACCCGTTTCGCAGTACGTTGGTGGGGTCGAGCACGCGGTTCTTCATCTTCTCTACTCCCGGTTTTTCACCCGAGTACTCAGAGACCTTGGTTGGCTGGACCTGTCTGAGCCTTTCGGTGAACTGTTGACCCAGGGCATGGTCATTAAGGACGGTGCCAAGATGAGTAAATCGAAGGGCAACGTCGTTGACCCGGATGTACTTATTGAGCGTTACGGGGCCGACACCGCGCGCTTGTTCTCGGTATTTGCTGCTCCCCCCGAGAAAGACCTCGAGTGGAGCGAGAAGGGAGTAGAAGGGGCGAGCCGGTTTATATCGAGAGTCTGGCGGCAGGTCATAGCCGCTGCCGAAGAAACCAGCGGTGACTGTTCTGACCCGGGGCCCGAAAGCCTGGACGAAGAGGGACGGCGTTTACGCGGGCTCGTGCACGAAACGATTCAACGAGTTGGTCGCGACGTAGGGACACGCCTGCGCTTCAACACCGCTATCGCGGCTATAATGGAGCTGGTCAATGAATACCAGTCGGTTGATTTTACTGCGCTCGCAAATGGCGAACGACTTCATCGCTTCGGGCTTGCCACGGTGCTTCTGCTGCTCGGACCTTTCGTGCCGCACGTCGCCAACGAGCTGTGGGGTGAGCTGACGGGCAGCGAAGATATGAACCAACAGGGTTGGCCCGTCCACGACGAGGCGGCGCTGCTGCGGGACAGCGTAGAAATCGTGTTGCAGGTTAACGGTAAAATACGGTCCCGGATACAAGTATCACCCGATACTGACAGGGATGAGCTGGGCCGGCTGGCCCTGGCCGACACGAGGGTCGCTGCTTACCTCGATGGCGCGGATCCCCGCAAAGTGGTTGTTGTGCCGGGCCGGCTGGTAAACGTGGTTATATGAACAACAGGGCTGATCGCGTGCTCTTGTTCGTGGCGGTTTGCGTGTCGGCAACACTGCTGTCGGCTTGTGGTTATACGGTGCTGCGGCCGGGAGCTGCGCTGCCTGATTCTGTGCGTAGTGTCTACGTGGCCCAGGTTGTCGGCAACGAGGGCGATCCCGTCCTTGCGGACAAGCTGCGCCGGGAATTGCGGGTTCGTTTTCGCAGGCAGGGACGTCTCAGTGTCGTCGACTCGCCGCTTCGCGCTGACTCTATTCTTGAGCTCACAGTGTCGAGATACCGGAGCCAGCCGGTTGCATTCAACCAGTTCGACGAAGTGTTGGACTACGACACCACGCTCAAGGTCCGGGCGCTGATGAAGAACCGGGCCGGGGACACACTGATGGAAAGGGACTTGTCGGTTTCGCGAGGCCATCCGGCCGTGAGTGATGCCATCGTGGCCAGCAGTGCGGCTTTTGTCGCTGACCGCAAGGTTGCGGCTGGGGACCTGGCCGAGTTTGATGGCGTGCAGCTGGGTGTTTACACCCGTGCCGCTGCAGTCGATGGCCTCGTGGAAGACCTGGTCGACGCGGTAATGTCATCGCTGTCGATCGTGTATCCGTTGGATGATGTCGAAAAGGTCCGGGAGAAAGTCTCGCGGGGAGAAACACGGCCCTGAGAGTTACGGGGGAAAATGAGCGCTGGTAGGCTACGGCTCACGGCCGCGGGGCACCACCCGGGGGGATACAGCCGGGCTGTCACAGCGCGGCCTGTGCGGTCGGGGACTAGTTGCCTGAGAGCCTGGCGACCTGTCGAGCGAGGCGGGACGTCTGCCGCGAGGCGGCCGAGCGGTGGAGCACCCCTTTGCCGGCTGCTTTACCCAGTATACTTTCTGCCGCTACCAGCTCGCGCTTGGCAGTATCCGAGTCGCCGGCGGCGATGGCATCGCGCAGGCGGCGAACAACCGTTCCGATACGGCTACGAACCACACGATTGGCGGTGCGGCGGCGTAAAGACTGACGGTGACGCTTCAGTGCTGATTTGTGGTTTGCCACTATGACTCCTCTAGCGAAATGGGCTCCCTCGGAGAAAACGGCTTCTGCCGTGAACTCGAACGGCCCTGTAAGCAGGCCCCGAGATGACCGGAATCGCAGACATTAACAAGCGCGACGGTTCCGGTCAACCCAGCGGCGAGGCGGTGAGCGACGCTGCGGGCGAAATAGCAGGCGGCGCTGTCAGGGTGGGGGCACTGACGGCGGTGAGCCGGGTATCCGGTCTTGCGCGGGATATCGTTCTGGGTGGTCTTTTTGGGGCTTCTGGAGGGATGGACGCGTTTTTCGTCGCCTTTCGCATCCCCAATCTGTTTCGCCGTGTAGCTGCCGAAGGGGCCGCAAGCATCGCCTTCGTTCCCGTCTTCAGTGGAATTATCGCCAGGCAGGGGAGGTTTGAGGGCAATCGCGCCATAGCTGCTGTGGGCGGTGCCGCGTTGCTAGGGCTGGTTCTCTTGACGCTTACTGGGGTCTTCTTTGCCGATGAAGTGGTCTCGGTTTTTGCCCCGGGTTTCTCGGCCGATGCGGGCCAGTTCGAACTGGCGGTGGCGCTTACCAGGGGGCTGTTCCCGTACTTGTTACTGGTAGGGATGGCCGCTTGGGCCATGGGGGCCTTACATTCCTATCGCCGCTTTACGGCACCCGCCACCGGCCCGGTGCTCTTGAATATCAGCATTATCATCGCCGCGGTTACCTTGGCCGGAAGTCTTGTACCAGCGGTGATGGCCCTGGTCGTGGGGGTCCTCGTCGGCGGGTTCTTCCAGTTCGCTGTACAGATCAAGCCGCTGCTGAAGGAGGGGATAAACCCAGTGCCTTCCTGGCGGCCGACCCACCCGGCTGTCAGGCAGGTCGGTGTGCTCCTGGGCCCCGCGGTTTTTGGCGCAGCGGTCTACCAGTTCAACGTGCTGGTATCGACCATCCTGGCCTCTGTGCTCCAGGAGGGCAGCGTATCCTGGCTCTGGTACGCGGATCGAATATTTGAGTTTCCCCTGGGCATCATCGCCGTCGCCATAGGAACAGCTGCGCTACCGCGATTGAGCGTGCAGGCGGCGGCCGGCGATACCCGGGGCATGGTAGCTAGCCTGGCCTGGTCGCTGCAAATGGCGTGGTCGCTGTGTATTCCCGCGTCCCTGGCTATGTGGCTGCTGGCCCCGGAGATAGTGGGGGCTCTTTTTGAGCGCGGGCAGTTTACTCCCGCTGACACCGCGGCCACTGCGCTGGCACTGCGCGCGAGCAGCTTGGGACTACTGGGCGTGGCTTCAGTCCGGGTGCTCGTCAACGTGTTCTACGCCATGAAAAAACCATTGCTGCCGGTAATTGCGGCCGTCGTCGCCCTGGTGGCCAACGTAGTTTTCGACGTCGCTTTCATGGGGCCTGCCGTCAGGCCCGTGGACTGGTGGGCAGGGCAGGCCCTGGCCGGCGCGGTCGAGTTCATGGGCGTGGCAGACTTCGACCACGCAGGCCTCGCCCTCGGGGCGGCGCTGGCTTCAATATGCAACGCGGCGGTCCTTTTCTTTTTTGTAGTCCGGCAGTTTCCAGGTTTTGGCCGACGGATTATCAACCGCGAGTTGATGGTTCAACTCGTGGCCACTGCGGTGATGGGCGCGATGCTCGCTACCGCGAAGCCCTTGGTCGTCCAGCTGCCGGGGGGGGCCTTAACGGCGTTGCCGTTGTTGGTGGCCACCGGTGGCGTTTGCTACATGGTGGTGTCGTTTTTGCTGGGAAGCGAGGTCACGCGCTCCATGATAGATCGCGTCCGTTCAGGTCCTCGTCAACCCTGATCGTCGGGTTTCTTCCAGGCGTTTTCCAGTTCGCCCGCGGCGATATCGCTGACTTCGCGGCCGGCAAAACGTTTTTCGAAGAGTCGGAAGCGCTTTTCAAATAAACGCAGGCCCCCGGCTAGCGCCGTGTCTGCGTTTACACCGATTTTGCGGGAAAGGTTGACGAGCGATAACAGTAGCTCGCCTATGACAAGCTCGCTTTGCTGGTCGTCGTCGGCGGTAAGGGCGGCATCCAGGCGCGTGAGCCCCTTGTCGACCTGCGAGCGCATATCGTCCGCGCTCGCCCGGTCAAAGCCGCCGCCCGCGGCCTTTTCTCCCAGGCGATGGGCCTTGAGCAGGGTGGGAAGTGCGGCTGGAACCCCGTCGATAACCGAAGGCTGCTGACCCGCGGCGGCTGAGGCTTTTCGCTCTTCAAGTTTGAGACGGGCCCAGTTGCGGGCGACTTCTTCGGGGGTTTCAGCGTCGCCGTCTGCAAAGACATGGGGATGTCGCCGAATGAGCTTTGAGCTCAAGCTTTCCACTACGTCATTGATTGTGAAAGCCCGTCTCTCTCCTGCGATTTCAGAATGGAAAAGAACCTGGAGCAGGACGTCGCCGAGTTCTTCCTGCAGTTCCAGGTCGGAGCCCGAATCGATGGCTTCGAGAGCTTCGTAAGTTTCCTCGACGAAGTAGGGCTTCAGCGACTCGTGGGTCTGCTCTGCGTCCCAGGAACAACCGCCTGGGGCGCGCAGGCGGTGCATGAGGCGGACGAGCTGAGCAAAAGTATCGCCGGTGTCCATCGCGGGGTCGTTGTCCGCTGCCTTGGTTCTCAGGTTGAGTTGCCGTCCAGCGAATTCAAGAGTTTGTCGGCAGCAACCAGTACCGGGGTTCGCCTGGTCAGGCACGCATAGTGGCCGGCGAGCTGGGCATTGCGTTTGGCCCCGTTGTGGTCGCCCTTTTTCAGTAGAGCCCTGGCTAGTGACAGCCTGGTGTTGGCGCCGGTGGGGTTGAGTTCAACCGCGCGCTTGAGATAGGAGAGCGCCTTGTCGAGATTGCCACCGAGCAGTCGGGGCAATCCCAGTAAAATGCCACCTTTCACGCCCAGAGCGTGCGCGTGCTGGGGATTTATTTCCAGCGCAGTGTCGAGGTGGCTTCTGAGGGACGACATCTTCACAACAGTCGAAAGCCCCGGGCCTTTAGCCATGGCCCTGCCGCCAGCCGAGGCAAACAGCAAAAAGTGGGCATCGGCTTCCCTCGGGTTTTCGAGCAGGACTTCTCTGGCCAGTTCTTCCGCTTCGCGATACAGGCGGTCTTTCAACTGTACTGAATCGCAGAGCTCGGCTGCTCGTATGTAGCGGCGAGCGCGGTAAAGGGGATCTTCGTCGCTGGAGGCCTGGGCGGGCAGGGCCCCCAGTAAAAGGGAGGCCCAAAGCAGCGTCGTCAAGACTGAAAACACTACGCCTCGCGAGTGGGCGGCTTGGTGGTGATCCTTCAAGGCTGGTCTCTTTTCGCCGGGTAGGGGGCCGAGGGCTTATGGCAGGCGACTCATTAGTCTAGCAGTCCAACCGGGAGGGGGGCAAGTCGCTGCCCTTAAAAGCCCGTATCCAATGGGGGTAAGGCAGGTTCCGCTCGCTCCGAATCAGATTCATAAAGCGTAGGTCAGTTTGAGTTTTGGACTCCGCGAAGTGTAGCGAGACACTGAGTTCACTCCCAGGTGTAGCACTCAGCCAACAGGGCAGGTGATTTGCGACATCGCAAAGCATTACAGTTTGTTCTCAACCAATACACGCAATCTTATGGTCTTGGAGCCTCGGGGCGAAAAAGTTGCCGAGGGCTCGGTATTTCGTTGACCGAGGGTAGGGCTCACCAGTAGGCTGCAAGCAGAGAGGAAGGAAGCAACGCGTGGAAAGCGCGGGGTTTCTAAAAAGGAGGAACATAGTCATGAATGGAAGCCAGGCATTACACCTCGCACCGGTAGAACCGGATTCTTCAGAAGTCTGTTCTGAGCCGGCTAATCGTCTCATGCTCGCTGTACTGGAGGAGGCCCTTGTAACCTTCCAGACGGGCCTGGATTCGCCACGGCCTGAAGCGAGGCATCGTTTCTTTGAAGTTGATAGCTGGATAGCCAGCCAGGACACGGACTCGGCTTTCTCCTTCGAGAACATATGCACTTCGCTGAGGATTGATCCTGAGTACATACGCAAGGGATTGCGGCGAATGAAGAAACTTGCCCTCGGTGGCGCTCCGGGCGAAATCGCGGGGCCTGGACTGAGGCGAGAACGGATCTACTCGCGCCGAGGCTGGAAAGGACAGATCGGCTGAAATCTCCCCTGGCTGTCGCGCCCCGGGCGTCCGAGCGAACTTTGCTGGACGACGCAACCCCGGGGTGCGGCAGCACTTTTTTCTCCTAGCGAGGCGCCCATTCCGGCAGCCAGCCTCGATCAACAGGCACTGTAAAACTTGCGAGCCACTCATTGTCTGGTTAAGCTCGTTGAATGCCTGTCAATCCAGCGGTAATCTCAGTACTCGGCCGTGACCAGAAAGGGGTCGTGGCCCGAGTGTCGGCCTATCTGGCCGAGCGGCAGGTCAACATAGAGAACATCGAGCAGACCGTGATGGAGGGTATGTTTATCATGACCATGCTCGTGGATCTCGCGGACCTGTCAGGAAGTCTCGACTCACTGGTTCTTGACCTCAAGCAGGTTGGCGAAGAGCTCGACATGGACGTCAGCGTAAGGCTGCACGGCGAGCGGTGCCGGAAGAAGATCGCCATCCTGGTTTCGCGGGAGCCCCACTGCCTGCAAGCTCTCGCGGCCGCCCACCGCTCGGGAGACCTCGACGCGGATATTTCGTTGGTATTATCCAACCACCAGGACCTTGAGCCGCTCGCCCAGCAATACCAGCTGCCTTTCAGGTATTTTCCCTCAACCGACAAGGAAGCCCACATGAAGTTTCTCGGCGACCAGCTCGACGCCGTCGACCCGGACCTCGTCGTGCTCGCGCGCTATATGCAGGTAGTACCTCAGGATCTCGTAGGCAAGTATCGCAACAGGATGGTCAACATACATCCTTCGCTGCTGCCTTATTACCCGGGGGCCAAGGCGTACCGTCAGGCCTGGGAGGCCGGCGTCAGGGTGTGTGGTTGCACCGCCCACTTTGTTACCGAGGAGCTCGACCAGGGGCCGATCATTCTGCAGGACGTGTTTCACATTAACGTGGGCCAGGATGGTCTGGAGGACGTGAGGCGACGTGGGCAGGAACTCGAGGCGCGCACCCTGACCAAGGCGGTCAGCCTGTTTGTAAACGATGAACTCGTGGCGTCAGAGAGCAAGGTGCTGTTCAGGCCCGGAAGGGTCGACTGAAACTTCAGATCGCGTCAGGCGAGGGCTCCGCGCTGGCGGTGATCTCGACTTTGAGGCGGGCTGATACCGGTTCAAAGAATTGCTCCAATTCTGCGGCGGTGGTACCCCGGGCGTCGACCAGCACCGAGAGCGTGTAGATAGGAGTGCCGCTTTGCGGAGCAGGTGATACATGACCGCGCAGGTCTCTAATACTCATTTCGCGTTCGGCGAGCACCCGCGCAACGCTGGCAACGATGCCCGCCTTGTCTATGCCCACGGCCCGCAGTCGCAGTTGGGGTTCGTCGCTGGGGGTCGCATTGCTGGGGGCTTCGTCCAGCGGTCGCAGGTAGACGGTAAGGTGGCGTTCCCACTCGAGGCGCCGGACCGCAGTCGCGAGGGTTTCCCCAGTCGAATCGGATGTGCCGCTGACGAGCACCAGCGTGGCGAACTCCTTACCGAGGGCTGTCATGGCTGTGTCCTCGAGGTTGCAGCCGCAATCGTAAACGCACTGCGCGAGGTCAGCCACGATCCCCGGACGATCTCTTCCGATCGCGACTATAGTGAACCATTGTTTTTCTGCCACGCGGGGATGTTAGCAGTCCCGCTACAGGCGTCAAAGCACATGGGGGCGACGACCCCGTGACGAAGACCCGCATTACAGGTGCTTCCCTGGGTGGTCGCAGTTCGGTGTGCCTGCCAATCAGCGTTATTATCCCGTCCTTGAACGAAGAAGGGTCAATCGGGGCTGTCGTGCGCTGCGCTTCGGCAGCGGCCGAGGTAATCGTTGTGGACGGTGGCAGCGAGGACCGGACCTGCCTGCGGGCCGAGAGCGCGGGTGCGCTCGTGGTGACAGCGGCCAGGGGCCGGGGCCTGCAGATGAACTCGGGGGCCGCGGCCGCGACAAGCCCGGTACTGCTCTTCCTGCACGCCGATACCATGCTCCCGCCGGGTTTCGAGAAAGAAATTGGTCGCCTTCTGGCCAGTGAGAGTTCAAGCGGGGGAGGCGCCGGCTGGGGACGCTTTGACATTGATTTTGATCAAGCGGGAGCTGGTTTGAGGCTGATCTCTTTCCTTATCAATCATCGCTCCAGGTTGACGAGAAGCGCGTCGGGGGACCAGGCGATATTTGCGAGGAAGGACTTGTTTTACGAGGCCGGTGGTTACCAGGAACGCTACCTGTTTGAAGATATCGGCTTGTCTCGACGTTTAAGGGGCATGGCCGCGATGGCTGTTCCCCTGTCTCGGGTTGTCACTTCGTCGCGGAGATGGAGGCAGCGGGGCCTGCTGCGGACGACACTGCTCATGTGGTCGCTCAAGTTGCTTTACCTTGCCGGGGTGCCGGGCGACCGCCTGGAAAGGTTTTACTATCCCTCCGACAGCCGGCGGTGATCAAGCATCCACGTCGGGGCTGGTCAGGGCGCTTGATGGAAGGCTAGCCCCGCTTATTTTTACCACCCGGCCATCTACGCTGACCCTGCCCTGGGCCAGTACTTTTACCGCCCAGGGCAGGATGCGGTGTTCTTCGGTGAGCACGAGCTTTCTCAGCGTGGCGGCGTCGGTACCGGCCAGTACAGGGACCGCGGCCTGTACGATGATAGGACCGTGGTCTACGTCCCGGTCTACGAAGTGTACTGTGGCACCTGCCAGGGTGACCCCGTACTCCGCGGCCTGGGCCTGGGCTTCTGCGCCACGAAACGCCGGAAGAATTGCCGGATGTATATTGATTATCCTGCCGGGGAATTCATCGAGCAGGGCAGGCGTGACCAGCCGGTCGAAGCCGGCCATGACTACGAGGTCCACTTTCGCTGATTTCAATTCTCCGGCCGCGGCCGCGTCAAATGACGTTCGGTCGTTGTAGTCAGCTTGTTCAAGCACTGCGGTGGGGAGGCTAAACTCCTCGGCGATGGTCAGGGCTCCCGCCCCAGGCCTGTTGCACAGTAGCAAACTGATGGTCGCCGGAAAGTCAGCATCGGCGCAAGCCTTGGCGAGGGCACCAAAATTGGTGCCGTTACCCGAGGCCATTACTCCTATGCGAAAGGCTTTCTTCATCGCTTGCCGCGATAGCGGACACTTTGCTTGCCCGGAATGATTTCTCCCATGATCGACGCCCAGCAGCGCGCCCTGCGCAGGTAGGTAACGAGCCGCTTAGCCTGGTTGGCTGGAACAACCATCACGTAACCGATGCCGCAGTTAAAGGTACGATCCATCTCCACGCGCGAGACGCCTCCCTTGCTGGCGAGCAATTCGAATATGGGCAGGGAGGGATAGGAGTCGCGATCCACCACTGCGGAAACTCCCTCGGGCAAAACCCGCGGCAGGTTGCCAGTCAGTCCTCCGCCGGTGATGTGTGCCATCGCGTGGATACGAAATCTTGACAGGGCTCCCAGTACCGGTCGAACATAAACCAGGGTCGGCTCGAGTAACTCGTCTTCCAGGCTACGGCCCAACTCGCGGCGAAAGCGTCCGAGAGAGCGACGGTTGGTGACACCCAGTGCCTTGCGCGCCAGGCTGTAACCGTTGCTGTGCAGGCCCGATGAGTGCAAGCCCACGAGCACGTCGCCCGCGCGCACAGCGCTCCCGTCGATGAGGTCTTTCTCTTCGGCAACGCCTACACAGAAACCCGCGAGGTCGTAGTGTCCGTCGGGATAGAAGCCGGGCATTTCTGCCGTCTCGCCGCCGACCAGGCTGGCCTTCGACTGCCGGCAGCCTTCGGCGATGCCGGTAATGATTGATTCCGCGTCGATAGACGCCAGCTTGCCCGCCGCGAGGTAGTCAAGGAAGAACAGCGGGCTCGCCCCGGCTGTGATCAAGTCGTTCACGTTCATCGCCACGAGGTCGATGCCTATGCTGTTGTGGCGGCCGGCCAGTATAGCAACTTCGAGCTTGGTTCCCACGCCGTCGGACGAGGACAGCAGCACCGGCTTGCGGTAACGGGAGGGAACACGGACAGCGGCGGCAAAGGGGCCAACGCCCGATAGAACGTCTGCCGTGCGGGTGGACCCCGCGAGCGCGGCGATTCGTTTTACCAGCCTGTCAGCCGCCGCGACGTCAACGCCTGCGCTTCGGTAAGTGTGCGAGCCTGCGGAAGCCACGTGCCGCGATTATCGGAGCGGGCGCGAGTAGTCAAAGACACGTTGGTTCTATTCTCGTGGCGGATCGCGCCGCGGGCGTGGCCAGCAGGCAGGCAAAGTGCACGCTTCCAGCTCCGGCCCGGGCCAGTGCCAGGGCACAGTCGCCGGCGGTCGCACCCGTCGTATAGACATCGTCGACCAGCAGTACCCGGGCCCCGGAGGGCATTTGCCGACGGCAGTAGAACTGCCCTCTTAATTTGCGCCGCTGGGCACCGCTACTACGGGCCTGGGCTTGCCCGGGCCTGCGTCTCAGCAGGGTGGTACGGCAGGGGACGGCCAATGCTCGTGCGGCAGAGCACGCAAGCCAGCCGGCCTGGTTGAAACCCCTTGTTTTCTGGCGCTCCGGTATCGAGGCCACCGGAACCACGAAATCGACCGCCGGTGCCCAGTCGGCCACCGCGGCGGCAAACAGCAGGCACAAGGCCCGCCCCCTGCTGCGTAGGCCTCCGTATTTGAAAGCCCGCAGGGAGGCCGAAAGGCCAGGCATGGGTTCAGCTTCGTAAAGGTCTACGAAGCCCGCGTGTGCGATAGCAGGGTGGCTGGAGAGCAGCGGGTCCATTCGAGCCCTGGTAGAGCAGGCGCCGTAACACCGGGATTGTTTTGCGAAATCAGCGGGTGAGAAACAGGAGGGGCAGTAGTGGCTGCCAAGCGCTGCGAGCAGGCGCAGGTAATACGAGGGCCCTGCTGCTGACATGCTCAGGTTCTACCCCATGTATTAGCGTTCGCGCAATAACTTTTTAGACATATAAACGTTGGCTAATGCGTGGTTGACGAGGTCGATGGTTTGTAATAGCTCAGCGGAGGTAGCAGTCGGCGGCGACGCAGCGCTGAACGGTGCGATCTGGATATAACTTGGCTGGTAAAGAAACCGACAGGGGAGTCGGAGGCAGCGAACAGGGACTGTTGGCTGAGGACGCGACTGAGGATAACGCCGAGGATTCTGCCCCGGGCTCAATTACCGGCGAAGCGTCGGTTGAGATGCCCCGGGTAGCCGAGGTTGCCGAGGTAGAGACCTGGCTCGAAGAGATGGCCGACGAGTTGGCCGAAGTCATAGGCCGAGCGGAGGCCGCAGAGCAGGAAGGGCTTCACGATTATGCGGTCGCGCTGGTGCGAGACCGATTGCCGGTGGCCGAGCCATCGGCTGGGCGGGCGTCTAGTAACAAAGAGGGCGAGGATTCACTCGGAGGAAGAGGGACGGGTGTAAGCAGTTTTGGCCTGGGGGTGCTCTTGTGCATCGTGGGTCCGCTGTTGATACCCGTTTTCCCGCCGATAGGGATTATCTTCGTCATTGTTGGGCTGGGCCTCCTTGCATGGGGACTGGTGGTGATGTTGCTCAAGAAATTCTGGAGCGGGATGACTGGAGCTCGGGTTGAGAGCGGAGACGACGGAAGTCCTGCAGCAGGATCGGACCGGGAAGAAGAATAGCGATGGCCAAAGATAAAGAGGAACTGAGCGCAGAAGAAATCGCCGGCATCCACGAGCAGCGACGCGTCGAGCAACAGCAGGAAGCCGACCGCCGCAAGCGTGGCAAAGAGCGGATGGCCAGCGTGTGGTCTAGGCGTGATTTTTTCGGAAAGCTGGGCTGGTCGGGTTTCGGAGTTGTGTCGCTGGCGACGCTGCTTGCGGGAATGCGCTCCAGCTTTCCACGGGTCTTGTTCAAGCCCGACACGACCTTCAGGGCCGGCATACCCGACGATTTTGGCATCGGCGAGGTCAGTGAGAAATTCAAGAAGGACTTTCGGGTCTGGATCGTGAGAGACGAGACGGGCTTTTACGCCCTTTACGCCAAGTGTACTCACCTTGGGTGCACGCCGCGCTGGCTGACGGCCGAGAACAAGTTCAAGTGCCCCTGCCATGGCAGCGGGTTTTACCGCAACGGAATCAATTTTGAAGGTCCGGCACCGCGGCCGCTTGAGCGTGTGCGCATCACCTTGACCGAAGAAGGTGAGTTGCTGGTAGACGTGGGCGTGAAGTACCGGTCGGAAAGAGGCGACTGGGGCAAGCCCGGGTCGTACCTGACGGTCTGAATCTGCTGCGGCCTGACCGCGGACGGGGATAGAAACAATACTTATGAGCAAGTGGGAGGAAATCAAAAAACAGATCGTCGAGAGCCCGGTGTGGCAGGCGATCTTCCGGCACGGCTACGACGACACTCCGCGCAACCGCGTGTTGATGGTCTCAGGCAATGTCTGGCTTCACCTTCATCCTTCGAAGGTGAGGCGGCACGGGGTGCGCTTGAAGTTCACCTGGTGCATGGGCGGTATAACTTTCCTGATGTTTCTTATTACCGTGGTGACCGGCGTCTATCTCATGTTCTACTACCGGCCGGTTGCCGAGTACGCGTACGCCGACATGAAGTACCTCGAGTTCGACATGCCCTTCGGTATGCTCATGAGAAACATGCATCGCTGGGCCGCACACGCAATGGTCATCGCGGTGTGGTTGCACATGTTCCGGGTGTTCATGACCGGCTCGTACAAGCCCCCGCGCGAGTTCAACTGGGTGGTGGGAGTGATCCTGCTCGTGCTTACCCTGCTGCTCAGCTTTACCGGTTACCTGCTGCCCTGGGATCAGCTTTCGATCTGGGCCGTGACCGTGGGATCAAACATGGCCCGCGCGATGCCGGTGCTCGGACACGAAGGACCCTTTGCTGAGTTCGCCGGTGTAAACGCGGTCTACGATGCGCGCGCGTTGTTATTCGGCGGCGGCGAGATTGGCCCGCACACGCTGCTGAGGTTTTACATCCTGCACTGCATCTTCTTTCCCCTGGTGACAACGCTGCTGTTGATCGTTCACTTCTGGAGAATAAGGCGCGACGGCCTATCCGGCCCGGCACTGTGAGGCGACATGGCTGAATCGAAGCAGATCAAGACCTTGGTGGACGTCGGCAAAGCCGTGCCACAGGTCTCCGACGGCGGACGAGTGGAAAAGACCCTGCTCAGAGCCAAGGGGCCGGGGGATGACAAGATTCACACCTGGCCGCATCTCGTCAGGGCGGAGTTCCTCTGTTTTCTGGCTGTACTGGCTTTCATGCTGGTGTGGTCATTGTTGGTGGATGCGCCGTTGGAACAGCCGGCGGCACCCACCAGGACTCCCAACCCTTCGAAGGCGCCCTGGTATTTCCTCGGACTGCAGGAAATCCTCGTTTTCTTTGACCCCTGGCACGCCGGCGTGGTGCTTCCGTCGTTTATAATCGTGGGCCTCATGGTGTTGCCCTTCATAGACATCAATCCCAAGGGCAACGGCTATTTCTGTTACGCCGACCGCAAGTGGGAGATCCTTACGTTTTTTGGTGGCTTCCATGTTCTCTGGATCGTATTGATCGTGGTGGGGACGTTTCTCCGCGGCCCGGGTTGGAACTGGTTCTGGCCGTGGGAAGTGTGGGACAGCCATAAGGTCGTCGCCATGAGCAATGTCGACCTGCCTTACCTGTTCGGGTTCAGGGATTACACTCTGTCTGCCCTGTTCGGCCTGGCAGTGGTGGCCGGTTATTTCGTCCTCGGTACTGCCTTGATGTACTGGCTGATCGTGCGGGCCAAGGGGCGTGAGTTCATGGAACGTTGGGGGACCGCGAGGTTCGGCCTCACGAGTTTTCTGTTCCTCAACATGATCGCGGTTGTTATCAAGCTCATCATGAGGATGGGCTTCAACATCAAGTACATAATGGTTACACCCTGGATTAATATCTGACGAAGTGGAGTTTTATTTGGGCAGGGGATTGCAGGTCGCCGGCCTCTGCGCGGTCGGCTTCGGGCTTGTGGCGGGGATAACCGGTTCCGTGACCTTGTTCAGGGAACTGGGATTGGCGGCTTCGGGTGCCGGACTGTTTTATGCGGGCCGCTTGTTAGAAGGACGTGGAAACTGAGTGCGGTTACGGCCGCTGCTCCTCGAATTGAAGTAGATCAGGACCAACCGGGAACACGAGATGGCCAAGGGCAAATTTACGAGCAACCGCGGCTTAGTCGAGGAAGAAGAAAAGCGTTCTTACGGCGCAGTCTTTCTTCTCGTCATGGGCGTACTGGTGGCCTGCACTGTGTGGGCCGTGTGGCAGGATACTTTCTCTCGACACGAGTGGAAGAAGTATAAGACTGATTTCTACAGGCTTGCCTTAGATAAGTACGAGCTTCAGCGAGAAGATGAGCTGGTTCGCCTGGCCGAAGACCCTGCTTATGGTGAAGCGCTTGCCGCTCTTGAACAGACGAGACTTGATCTCGCGTCGGGCGAGGCCGCCGAAGAACTCAGTCGGCTGGCAAGGGAAATAGCCCGCGCCGAAGTAGCCGCCTTCGAGACCGATCTCAACAACCGCATGGTCAAGAGCGAGATCGAGGAAGCCTGGTACAGGGTCGAGTTTGCCAAGTTGCACGGCGAGAGCGGGGATTCTGAGCTGGCAGCGGTTGCAGCCCTCGAGGACCGCTTGAAAGTCACCCTGGCTGCCTACGAAGGGGCCGAGGTTGTCGTTGCCGACATGGAAGCTGCCGCGAGCGCGATTCGCGAGCGCGAGGAGCAGGCCGAATCCGATTTGCGGCCCTTCCTGGCCGAACTGGGAAGCATCGGGCAGAAGCTTGATTCGGTTTCTTTTGAGATGCTGGGCGTGAGGGTCTCCAATGTACCGGTCATCGAACAGGTGGTCCTTGCTGATTTTCAGCGCAACAACTTCGATCAACTGGTTGGTAAGGTAGATCGTTGCCAGAACTGCCACGTGGCCATCGACAAGGTCGGCTTCGAAGAAGAAGAGAACCCTTTTCGCACCCATCCCGACCGCAAGTACTACCTGGGCAACCATGAAATACGCAAGTTTGGTTGCACTCCCTGCCACGGTGGCGAGGGCTCGGCGATCAACGAAGTAGAGCGGGCCCACGGTGGAGACCACTACTGGGAAGATCCTCTCGTTACTTTCGAAGGCGGAGTGGAAGCGCGCTGCCTGAATTGTCACGTGTCGCTGCAGGGGATGGAGAACCAGGGCGCGGGTGCTCGCGGTGAACGCCTGTTCCAGGAACTGGGTTGCCACGGTTGTCATCTGGCTTACGGCTACGAACACCTGCCCAAGGCGGCTCCTTCGCTCAAGCGAGTAGCGGCCAAGGATAGTCCCGAATGGTTGGTCGACTGGGTAGCTGACCCGACCGCGTTCCGGCCGCGCACGCGCATGCCTGACTTTCAGCTGGAGAGGGACGAGGCTGAGGCTATAGTGGCCTACCTGTTGACGGACTCACTCGAAGAATCGGTTGCCTGGTTGGACGCGGCCGACAGTCCCGTGGGTGTTGATCCAGGCAACGCTGAGCTGGTGGCGGAAGGCAGAACTCTCACCCGTTCGCTGGGTTGCCTGGGCTGCCACGGGTTTGCTGCTGATGAATTCGCCAGCCACGTGGCCGACGGCAAGGACGTTGCACCGAACCTGGCGCGTGTTGCAGAAAAGACCACGGGGTTGTGGTTATACAACTGGGTTCGTGACCCGAGAGGCTTTTCTTCGCACACCAAGATGCCGAACCTGAGGCTCGCTGAAAAGGAAGCGGCGGCTATTACTTCTTACCTCCTGACACTGCGAGAGGAGGAGCCGAGGGAAGAAGACGCCGCGCTGCGCGGTCGACTTGCCGAAGCGGCAACCGTGGACCGGGGCGAAGAGCTCATACGCAAATATGGTTGCTTTGGTTGTCATGAAATCGACGGCATGACAAAGCAGCTTCGTATTGGAGTGGAGCTTTCGTTCTTTGGCTCGAAGTTCGCCGAGGAGTTGTATTTTGGCAACCGCACCGACGTCGCCCATACCTGGTACGACTACACCTACCACAAGCTTCTTGAGCCGAGGGGCTACGCCACTGATCGCATCGGTGCCGTGATGCCTGATTTTAACCTCTCAGAAGAAGACGTGCGGGCCCTGGCCGCGTTTCTTTCCAGTCGTACCGAGTCAAAAACCAACAGTCGCTTCATGGCCCACGGGCCCCGCGACATCGAGGTAGCCCGCGGTCGCGAGGTCGTCAACCACTACAACTGTAATGGTTGCCATACGCTCGAAGGCAGCGAGGGCAAGATTCGTAAGTATTACGAAAATCTCGAAAACGCACCGCCGATACTCGAGGGTGAGGGTACCAAGCTGCAGCAGGATTGGTTTTTTGATTTCCTTCTCAAGCCCGTACGCTTGCGTCCCTGGCTTGACGTCAGGATGCCTACCTTCGGCATGAGCTCGGAAGAAGCCGACGCCATCGTCAAGTATTTTTCCGGTGTAGACGGCTACGACCTGGGTTCCGTGGTTACCGAGGGGAACGAGGAGGCGGGCACGGCTCACGTGCCGGTCGCTCACGCAAATCCGTCGGGCCTGGACTGTGCGTCTTGCCACGCAGAGGGCAAGGGGAAGTTGGCCACGGAGCATTTCGCGGTCAGTCAAAAGCGCTTGACCGAGCTCCAGGCGAACAGCTGGATGGAAGAAAACCTGGGTGTAGAAAAAGAAGTCCCCCCGGCGGGCGCAGACTCACTGGGCGCCTTCCTGGGCGTGTCGGCTCGGTAGCACGACGGGCCCTGTTATGGGCGTGGCGGACAACACGGTAGACGGTCTCCTGACCGAATTCGAGGCTAAGCGCCTGCTCGCCACTTACGGTGTCGCTACCTGTCGGGAACAGCTCGTTGCCGACGCGGACAGCGCCGTAGCCGCGGCCCACGACATCGGCTACCCCGTGGCGCTGAAGGCAGTAGTTGAGGGCCTCGCGCACAAAACAGAACGTGGTCTTGTAAAGCTCGCCCTCGCCGACGAGCCCGCTGTGAGGAAGGCCGTAAGCGAATTGCAGGCCGAGGCTGGCCCACGCGTGGGCTTGCTGCTTTGCGAAATGGTAAAGGGCTCAAGGGAGCTCATCGTCGGCCTCGTGAACGACCCCTGTTTCGGCCCCAATGTGCTACTGGGGCTGGGTGGTATCCTGGTTGAAGCCGTGGGCGAGGCGGTTTGCGAACCCGTTCCCCTGCGACCGGGGGCAGCCACTCGGATGGTGAAACGGCTGGGAGTAAAGCCGGCTTTCTGGGGTGAGCTGCGTGGTGAGGCTAGGCTTCAAATGGACAAACTCGAGGCCACACTCGCTGGCTTGTCGCGACTGGCGCTTGATAGACCCGACATCAAGAGCGTCGATATCAATCCGCTCATCGTTAGTGGAGGCCGGCCGGTGGCGGTGGACGCCGTCATCGAGATATCGGCACCAGCAGCCAAGGGTGCGGTCAGTAGCGGCGACAATACGGTTGCCTGTGCACCAGAGCTTGAGCCTTTGTTCAACCCGCGGGGAGTAATCGTGGCGGGGGTTTCGACTCATCCGGGTAAATTCGGCTTCGTCGCGCTGCACAATATACTTCGTTACGGCTACCGCGGCCGGGTATTTCCGCTGGGGCGCAGCGGCGGAGAGGTGCTCGGACATCGTATCCTTGCCTCGGTAGAAGAGGTTCCGGAGGGCCAGGCCGACCTGGTAGTGGTCTGCACCCCGAGGCAGGTTAACCTCGACTTGCTTCGATCCTGCGCGGCACGCGGCGTGAAGGCCGCTTTCGTAGCCAGCGCTGGGTACGGTGAAGAGGGCAGAGAAGGCGAAGAGCTCGAGCGTGAGCTTGTAGAGCTGGCCCACGAGTTGGGCATGGTGCTGGCGGGCCCCAACGGCCAGGGCGTCGTTTCGACGGGGGTAGATATGTGCGCCCAGATAGTGGCTCCCTATCCGCCGTCCGGCGGAATATCGGTGGTCAGCCAGAGCGGCAACCTGTGTTCCGCGTTTCTCAATTATGCCGTGCAAACCGGCGTGGGGGTCAACAAGGCGGTTTCCTGCGGTAATTCGGCTCAGCTCGAACTCGCCGACTACCTTGCCTACTACGGCGAAGACGACGATAGCAAGGTAGGCCTCGCCTACGTCGAAGGGGTGCGTGACGGCCGCAAGTTTACCGAGGTTATTTCCCGTTTCAGCCGCTCCAAGCCGTTGGTGATTCTAAAGGGGGGCCGGGACGCCGCGGGGCAAGCTGCTGCGAGGAGTCACACGGGAGCGCTCGCGAGCGACGAACGCGTGTTTGAGGGTGTGTGCGCGAGTCGTGGCGTGCAGCGGGCTGCCACTGTCGAAGAGGCTTTTGAATGGGCCGCGACTTTTGCGACTCAACCCTTGCCCGAGGGAAACAGGGTGGCCGTGGTCACTACTGTCGGTGGCTGTGGAGTTCTCGCTGCCGATGAATGCAGTCGCCAGGGGCTCGAGCTGGCCGAACTGCCGGACGAGTTGAAGAGCGAGTTGGATAAGCTATTGCCATCGCGATGGAGCAGAGGCAATCCGATAGATCTGGCTGGCGGCGAAACCCGGGATACTGTGCCCATTGTTCTTGACCTGTTGTGCTCTTCTGATTCCGTCGATTCGGTTCTTTTCTTCGGAATCGGAGTACAATCGGCCCAGGCCCAGGCGATGAAAACAGGGCCGTGGTATCCCGAGCACGGACTGGAACGCATCGTCGGTTTTCACGAAAATCAGGACAAGCGCTATGCGGCTGCGGCGGCGGAAGCCTCGGTCAAGCACGGCAAGCCCGTACTCGTAGCCACAGAGCTGGTTTATACCGACGGTCATTACGGAAACGCAGGGCCACGATCGGTCGCCGCTGGCCACCGCGTTTGTTACCCGGGTCCGTCTCGGGCAGTTGCTGCGCTCGTGGCCCTGG
>Ga0114993_10000297_pt1 | contig 57880 bp, 65 predicted proteins | sample ArcticOcean_MG_C_FD_87042 | JGI IMG/M metagenome (GOLD analysis project Ga0114993, IMG submission 87042) | Marine microbial communities from western Arctic Ocean - ArcticOcean_MG_CB2_150 | ecosystem: Environmental > Aquatic > Marine > Oceanic | place: Arctic Ocean: Canada Basin | collected... | reverse complement strand
TAGCGGGCAGCGCCCGGCCAGCAGCGGCAGCAGGGTCCCGGCCCGCGTCGCCCTCTGCTCCTCGCTTCATGCGCACGCTGTCGACCGGGCGTATAGCGGCAGTGGCAGCGCCAATGTCAGCCGCTGCTGCGATAACTTCAGCGACAGTTTGCTGCGAAACCACTGGTCGGGCCGCGTCGTGTACGCACACGATCTCAGCGTCGCTTTCCAGGGCCTCCAGGGCGAGCCGTACTGACTCCTGTCGCGTTGCTCCGCCTGGAACCACCCTCAGGCCTGCCTGGCCCGTAGAAACCCCCTCAAGGGCCTTGGCAAAGGCCTCTAAGCGGCCATGCGGAGCGGTAACGATGATCTCGACCAGACCAGGCGCTTCGAGGAAGCAGCCCACGCTCATCCTCAGCATGGGCACGCCGTCTATGGGGGCCAGGGCCTTGGGAACGGCCAGCTCAAGCCGCCGTCCACTGCCCGCCGCCGGAATGATCAATGCCACACTCACTGCGGTCGATTGTCTCACCTGCCCCACAAGAAGAAAAGCCGGGCATAAACCCGGCTTTTCACAATATCCATTTCCACCCGGGACTCAGGCCTGCGCCCCCCAGGGGGGGCCCGGCCACGCCCGGTGTATGTCTTTAATCGGCTGGCCGTCAGTGTCCGAAGATTGAGTTCAGCTCCTCCATGATCTTCTCTTCGCTGTTGGCCTTCGCCACCGCCAGCTCCTTGACGAGCAGGTTCCGCGCGGTATCGAGCATCTTACGCTCGCCGAAGGACAATTCCTTGTCTCCCTTGAGCATGAACAGATCCCGCAACACCGAGGCAATTTCGAGTACCGAGCCGGTCTTGATCTTCTCGGTGTACTCGCGATAACGCCGATTCCACGTGGCCTGATCGACGGAAACCCTTTTTTCCCGAAGTACCCTGTAAACCTTGGTGATCATGTCCTTGCCTATCACCCGACGCAGCCCCACTCCCTCGGCCTTACCCGTGGGCACCATTATTTTCATATCTGAATCAAGAATGCGCAAGCTGTAGAACCTGGCCTCCGTACCCGAAACTGTTCGGGATTTTACTTCTTCGATAACTGCCACACCGTGTGCGGGGTAAACGACCTTTTCACCGACTTTGAATGCTCCCAAGTTGCCCTCCTGGTTGGCGTGAGAAACTCACGCGACCCGTAGTTATAGCACAGGCGCGGTAGGTAATCAAAGGAAATTTGCCTTTATTTACAGCGCTTTGCCGGGGTATTTTCAGGCCGAAAAGAAGCTACCAGCGGTACAGCGCCCCGCCCCAGGTGAAGCCGGCGCCGAAGGCCACGATGCACACGAGGTCGCCGGGCTCGATCCTCCCCGCGGCCAGGGTCTCGGTAAGCAGAATCGGGATGGTTGCCGCGGTAGTGTTGCCGTACTTCTGAATGTTGTTGACTACCTGGTCTTCGCGCAGCTCGAGCTCCATGGCCACAAACTGGTTTATCCTCAGGTTAGCCTGGTGGGGGATAAGTATGGAAAGATCCGCTGCGGTGAGGCCCCGCCGCTCGAGCAACACCGCTATGCTCTCAATCATGCGTTCTACAGCGTGCTTGAAGACGTAGCGCCCGTTCATGATGCAAAACATGTAGTCGGATTCGGGCGGTGCCACCTCCATGTCGATGCGGGGTTTACGGCGGTGACCGGACCCCACGGTGTACAACTTGTCGGCAAAGCGCCCCTCTGCCCCCAGGGTGATCTCGAGCAGGCCGTGATCGCCGTCTGCCGGCCCGATGACCGACGCGCCCGCGCCATCGCCAAACAGCGATGTCACTCCGCGACCCCGGTCGTTAAACTCCAAGCCCGAGGAGTGAACCTCGGCCCCCACCAGCAGTACGTTCTTCGCACCGCCACTGCTGACGTAGAGGTCAGCCACCGACAATCCGTAAACGAAACCAGCGCACTGGTTGCGGATATCCATGGCCGGTATTCCCACCATGCCCAGCCGCTCCTGCAGCAAGGCCGAGTTGCCGGGAAAATCAACGTCAGGGCTCAGGCTGGAGTACAACAACAGGTCAATATCCGAGACCTCAAGTCCGGCTTGCTCCAGGGCCTTGAGCGCAGCCCGTTCGGCCAGCGGCAGACTGCCCTCGCCGTCGTCCACGTAGCGCCGCTCACAGATACCCGTGCGTTTTTCGATCCACTCGTGATTGGTATCCATCACCTGGGCGAGGTCATCGTTGCTTATGACCGTGCGCGGCACCTCAAAAGCGGTGCCCAGGATACGACTGGTCGGCTTTTTCTGTTCCGAAGCGCTCATACCTTCACCACCGCAGCACCCCAGGACGCACCCGAACCGGCGGTGAGCAGGGCAAGCGATTGCCCCGGCTGCAGTTGCCCGTCGGCCAGCATGTCGGCTAGCGCCATGGGCAGCGCCGCGCTCAGCGTGTAGGCGTAGCGCTGGTCTATAATGCGCCCGGCCTTGTCGCCCAGCTGTTCTCCCACGGCTCCGGCGGTAACGGGGTCGAGATGAGCCACCACGGTGGCGTCCACGCTGGACAACCCGGCTTCGGCCAGCGCCGCGTCGAGAGCTTCGGGCAACCTGTGAAGCGCGAGTTCTCTCATCGCTGCGAGATCCACCAGCGGAAAGTGAGCCCCCTCGGCGATTTTTTCCGCAGGCATGCGAGACTCTCTCGGCAGCTCGAGCGTCGACACGTGGCGGCTTGAGGGAAACTCGCACCAGTAGTCTTCCATCCGACTTCCGTCTACCACCAGCGAACAGGCCTCCACCGTGAGACCCGAATCGCCTTTCTGCAACAGGGCCACCGCGGCACCGTCGCCCATCAGGCAGGCCAGCTCGGGAGACACGCCGTCAAAACGATTCTGGTGTGAGCTGACCTCAGCCGTTGCCACCAACACTCTCTGGTAGTGACCCATGGCCACGTAGCGCCTGGCCACGTCGAGAGCGGCAAGAAAATCAGTGCAGCCGGAACGGACATCGAGACAGGGAACCGGGGGACAGCCAAGTTGGTCCTGCAGCAGGCAGGCGGAGCCGGGAAAAAAGAAGTCGGGGGTGTTGGTTGCAAACACCACTAAGTCTACATCGGCCGGCTCCAGGGCCAGCCTTTTCAGCAAGCGCTCAGCAGCCGCGCAGGCCAGGTGGGACGGCCCCGTGCCGTCGGGAGCGTGGTGCCGCAGCTTACCCTGCGAAAAACCGGCAACGACGTCCTCACTGCAATCCAGTATTGCCGCCAGCTCGGCGTCACTTACGGCCTCCCCTGGCAATTCGCACTCTAGCCCGAGCAGTTGTACCGCGTCCATACGCCGTTCCCTTTCAGGTGGCCTGCTTGAGGACCACTATCTCGAGCAGTTTGTCGGAGTAGCGCTGCCGGTAGCCGCCCAGCGGCTGGTCCAGGGAAATCCGCGTCTGAAAATCGGCCGGGCAGGACGAAGACACGCCAAATATAGCCCTGAGCTTTTCGTCTACCACCGAACCCTTTACCGTGATCGAGTCGCCCTGCACGCTGACCGACAGGTCGTAGTCGGGCATTTCGTCGCCGATTCCCAGCTCGTCTCTGATGGCCGACGGGGGAATAACCCTGGGCAATTCCAGCCTGATCCTGTAACCCCGCGGAAGATCTTCAATGGTGTACACGTCCCCGTAGCGTCGCTGGCGTTCACGTTTTTCTTCGAACTCGCCGCCGTGAAAGCCCTCGACGGGAACCGCACCGCTGCTACCAGTCTCGGTGAGCCGCTCGAGCAGCGGTTGCACCAGAAGTCCCAGCGGAAATCCGTAGAGGCTCGCGCCCATCTTCATCTCGGCTACCGGCGTGCCCCGCAGCCCCTGCCGCAAACGGACCATGCTCTCCAGCAGTGCAATGACCACGCCTATGAAAATCCAACCCTTGTCATCCTCCGTAAAAGGACGCGCCCCCAGGGCAAGGCCTGTGCCCATCGCCAGCAAGGGGTACAGGATGAAGTTATTGGCCACGTTAAGAGCCGTGGAAGTCTGCACGTTGAAAAACGCCCGGTTGCCCACCGCCGCTTCGATGGCCGCCTTCGGTCCGTGTCCCAGCCCACCCAGCAATGGAGCAAGCAACAGCGCGCCCAGGCCGCGCAAGGTGGATGTGACCCCACCCACGGGCTCCTCGGCCATGTCGACAACCTCACGATAACCCAGGCCCAGTTCGGCCTCGGAACGCTCACCGGGATTGCCCCAAGCCACCACCGTGTTGCCAGGCCTGACGGCCTTTTCGACCCGGCCAATCGAACTCCCGGATGCCACCTGCACGGGAGCCGCCGCCTGTACGGGAGCCGCCGTCTGTACGGCAGCCGCGGCCACGCCATCGGCGCTCGCAGAGTCACCAGAAACCATATCTCCAGTGACCGAATCGCCGGCAGCCAGATCACCCCCGCCGCCCCCGGAAAAGCGAGAAGGAAAGCCCTCGGCAAACTCGGTATCCGGATGAAGGACGCGGGCACGTTCGATCAACAGCTGCTCGCTCTCAGGGCGTTCGGGGTCGGGTACGCAGCAGTCCACCGGGCAGACCACGGCACAAGCTTCCTCGTCGAAAAACCCCACGCACTCCGTGCACTTGTCACCCACTATGTAGAAGAAATCCGCAGACAGGGCAGCGTGCTTAACGCCGTCCTGCTCGTACTCGATATCGCCCTGGTAAATAGCCGTGTTAGGGCACTCGGGCTCACAGGCCGCGCAGTTGATACAATCGTCAGTTATTATCGTGGCCATCGGGCCGCAGACCTCCGCTGAGTGGGCCCAGGCCCGTTATTTTTAACAGACCCTGACCGGGTCCGTAGTGCCAAGCATGCCCTTTTCCGCGGTAAAATTCCAGTCGCTGCCGGGCTTCACGCAATGAGCTGAGCATCGCAGCCGTGGACGAGCTGCCCGGACTCAGCCGCCCAGTATGACCGTGTGGCTGCCGCCAAGGTCCTTGGCGCCGAAAAGGTTGGGTTCTCCCATGAGATATTCCACCCGGTCCTTGTAGTCTTCGGACACCAGGCGCGCCTCTTCGCGATCGCGCACAACGTAGGGGGTGATCAGTATCACCAGCTCGGTACGGCTGATTTCAGAGCTCTGGTCACGGAAAAACTGCCCGAGTACTGGCAGGTCCTTGAGAAACGGGACGCCGCTTTCGACAGTGGTCTCTTTCTCATCGATTATACCGGCTATGACCACGGTCTCCCCACTCTGCACGACCACGGTAGTCTCGGCTTCACGGGTTATAAAAGTAGGCGAGTTAATCACCGTCGAGGCATCGTCGCCCGACCCTACCTGCAGTGCCGGCTGGTCGATAGCGCTTACTTCCTGAGAAATATTGAGGTTGACCAGGCCCTGGGAGTTTACCTGCGGCAGCACCCTGACAATTATGCCGGTGTCGCGGTACTGGACTTCGTTGCGGGTTCCGGTTGACCCACCGACCGCCGAGTTGGAGTCGACCTGGCTGGTGATTATTGGCACTTCGTTGCCAACCAGAATACTGGCTTCCTGGTTGTCAGCCGTCATGATCTGGGGCCTAGAAAGCACCTTCAGGCGGTTCTGCGTGGCAAGCGCTTTCAGGGTGGCCTCGTACACGGCCAGGCTGCCACGAAACTTGGTGAACACGCCCGTCATGCCCGACCCGCCGAGGTCGCCGGTAAGCCGAACCGCCTCGCCGAACATGTCTAAAAAACTACCGCCGGGGTCAACAGTCGGGCCGCCGCTGGAGGCGTCGTTATTGCCGCTGAGCTTCTGCGTGAAACCGAAACTCATGGCCTCGCCGAGTGTGATTTCGGCTATGAGAACTTCGATGAGAACCTGCCGGGGCACCACATCCAGCTGGCGCAGCACGCCCACCACCGTGCCGTAGTCGCGAGGCGTAGCTATGATTACCAGCGAGTTGGTGACCTCGTCGGCTACTATGCGCACTTCCTGCTCGAACAGTGCTCCCGGTTGTTCGAGGACAGAATCCTGCCCGAAGCCACCAGCGATGTTGGTTCGCGCCCTTGGCGTACCGCCGGGCTGTCCCCTGCGCGAGGCACCACGCTGGGTGGCGCCACGCCGGTCCCCGCCCCTCGCCTGCCGCGATTGGGCCGACGACCCGAGCCCGGCCCCGAGGCCGGCGTTGGCCTCGGCCAGCTCACCGGAACGCGAGCGCCGCTTGCCTCCCTGACCGCCCTCTTCGGAAAAAATGTCGTTGAGAATATCCGACAGGTCAACAGCCTTGGTGTTCTCTACATGGTAGACGTGCACCTGGCGGATGGAGCCGCCCTCCGCGGGGACGTCGAGCAGGCCAAGCCACAGTTCAACGTTGACAAAGATCGACGGATCGAAAGCGATCACCGCCAGCGAGTTGAGTCGAAGCAGTGGGATAATGTACACGCCAGCACCCGTACTCGAAACCTGGTAGCTCTCCAGCACAGCCCAGAGTTCCTCGGCTACTTCTTCGAGTGACGCGTGCTCTACGTGGTATATGCGAGCGCTCAGGTCGCCGAAGGTGTCGGTGTCGAACGTGCCCAGCAGCTCGAGCAAACGGTCGGCCCGCGAAGCCAACTCTGTAATTATCACCAGGTTGCTGCGTGGGTAGGCCACAACGTCACCGCCGGGCGACACGAAGGGCTGCAGTACTGTGACCAGCTCTTCGGCGTTGACGTGGCGGACCTTGATCAGCTCCATCACGAAACCGCCCTGTTCGGTATCCTTTCCGGCCTGCACGCGCGTGCGGCCTTCTTCGGCCGGTACTATCGAGTGAATGTCACCTTCGAGTACCGCCACAAAACCGTTGTTGCGCAGCACCTGGTGAAAAACCGGCATGAGGTCGTCACGCGAAATGCGACCCGTGGTACGGACCGTTACCTGGCCGGCCACGCGCGGATCAATCCAGTAGTTGATACCCAGCGAGCTGGCCAAGGCGAAGATGACTTCGCGTATGTCTGCGCCCTCAAAGTTGAGCACCACCGATTCGGCGTCGGCTTCTCCGACGCTGAGATAATCCCCGACGGAGGTAAGAACCGTTGCTGCGACCGGCTGGACCGGGACCGGCGCCGACTTCACTGCCTCGCCACCCTGCTCCTCGTGCTTGCGCTTGTACTCCGACTCCACGAACCGGCCGAGCTTGGCCGCGTGGCTGAGGTCTCCGCTCTCGACCTGGACAGGACGCTTCTGCGTGGCGTCCGGCATCTCATCACCCACGCCCGGGAGTTTCTCTGCAAAAGCGGCGGGTGCATGAAAGACGATCGCTAGCAGGCAAGCAGCCGTAATGACCAACAGCGTTTTTTGGGAAAAGCGTACCCAGTAGGACGATTTAGTATACATCACTCTTTACCTGGCCTGGGTTGCTGCCTGCCGCAGGCGCTTGAGAGCCTCCAAGCGAGCCTGGGCCGCACTCGAGGTTACCGTCTCGGGTTTCTCGACCTCGCCAGCACCGGCTGGTCTTCCTCTCGGTATCGACCTTGAAACGCCTGTCCTGGCGGCGGTCGGCGGCCTGGTTGCCGCCGCCCTCGCCGCCCTTGCCGAAGCGGTCGATGCCCGTTCAGCTGCGGTGGTCGCCCGGCTGGTGCTGGTAGCGCGAGTAGTGGGACGCGCCGCAGCCGCACGCGTGCGCGCTCTCACCCCTGGACCCTTACGAACCTGTAACCCCACGGAAAACTGCTGCCCCCCCGCTCCGAGGAGAATCACCCCGTTGGGCATGACCTCACCGACCTCGTAATCCCCGATCATATCACCCTTGCTGACAGAAAGCTGCGCATTGCCTAACTTGGTGTCGTTCATAATCGCCACCGGCTGGCCTGAAATCGAAATTACGCCGTTCAAAACGATGTTCGTGGGGGGTGGAAGAGCGACCTGGGTCTCCACTTCGATAATATCTTCCCGGTAGCCTCTCTCGGTCTCAAACAGGTTGCCGTCCAGTATAGCCTTTATTACCGGGCCGGTGGCTGCAGAGCCCGTGGGAGCGGGCCGCAAAGACTCTCCGCGCAGCTGAACAGGTTCCTGGCTGAAAAGCGGTGGCTGGATGCTGACCACCGAAACAATACGCCAGCCCAGGATAGCGGCCAGCACTACCAGCATAAGGGCAACGGCCTGCATCAAGCCTTTCACAACTGCTCCTGCATGAAGGTTTTAACTTCCATCGTGGCCGTGAGCGCCGCTATCGTCGAACTGGTGGAAGTCGTACCCGGCCTCGTGGTAGGCGTCGGACGGCGGCGTGCGCCGAGTTTTCTGTTTATTTCCAGCAGGGTAACCCGCAAGTCTATGTCATCGGATTCAATCGCCGACAGCAGCCTCGCCACCCCGCTGAGATTGCCGCTGAGGGTAAGCCTCACTCCGATGCGGTGAAAATCCTGTACTTCTTCCACCCTCAGTATCTGCGAGCTGAGAACATTGAGACCGGCCTCACCCGCCATCGTGCCCAGGTCTCCCTGCAACTCGGCCCCGACTTGCGTGGGCGTAGTACCGGGGATCAGGCTGGCCTGCACGTGCTGGTAACGCCGCTGCCCTTCTGCTTGCCGCTTCTCGGCCGCGTCGTGGCGCGCGTAAACCCGGTTGTACGTATCGATTTTCTTCAACTGCACCCAGGCTTCGTCGGTGCTTCTGCCGGGCACCGCTGACACCACGGCGACGAAGGCAGAACGGCCCACGAACGCCATCATCAACAACCCCACGCCGCCAACCAGCACGCGCTCGCGAAGAGACAGGGCCGCCCATCGTTCGAACAGGGTCATTTCTCGAGCCTCATGCGCAACGAAAACCGCTCCTGGCTCTGAAGGTACTTGGTGGTCGGAGCGGTAAATTCCACGTTACTGAACAACGGCGACTTTTCGAGTACGCCGATAAGCCCCGAAGCGCTACTGGCAATTCCATCGAGCTCAACCCTGTCTCCCTTGAAACGAAAAGTCGTGAGGTAGGCCGTGCGGGGAACCAGAGTAGTGACGGCCCTCAAATAGGAAAGCACGCTCTGGTCGGCACCCGCCTCGAGTTGAAACACGAGATCAAGGCGCTGCTGGTTCTCTCCTTCCAGCGAGCTGACTTGTGCAGCCAGTGGCGCCAGGCGGTCGACCTCGGCCGCCAGTGCGCCGTTGACGGCCATGTTTTTCAGCCCGATGGTCATGGCAAGACCTCCTGCCATCAAAAGCACAACCGCGGCCAGGGCCATCTCCCTGAGCCCGAAACCGGCCGAGCCCCTGACCATGTCAGGCGGTAGCAGGCAGAAGGGCTGCCTGCCTTCTCCGAGCTGTCCCAGTGCGGCGCCAACGGCGATGGCTTCGTTGTCAGAAATATACACCCCCTCGGCCAGGCAATCAGCTGGCAGCAGCTCAGCAAGGGGGGCCTCACGGTCGCTGCCGCTAGTACCCACGATCCGCAATTCAGCGTCCAGCCTCTCGGGCAGAAATCGTTCTACCTCGCGAAGCAGACGGCCCTCGGCGGGCTCGACCACGTAGCTGTCCCAGTTCCTGCTCGAAACCAGCGCGCCCTCGTAACACACAGCCATGCAGGTCTGCTCGCCTTCGCCAGTAACGAGGCCGGTTACCTCTGCCGCGGCCGGTGAACAGAACTCAAAGAAATCGCAGGCGGCAACCGGTTGCGCAGTAAAAGATGCCCCTTCGAGCCCCAGGCCCTCGAGGATCTCCCGCAGGCGATCCACTTGTTTCTTCACCACCGCGACTACGGTAACAGCAAATTTTTCATCGCCTTCGCCCACCGGCCGCATAAGGGTAGCCGAATACAGCTCCTCGGCGGGGATCGGCAGCAGGCGATCCATCTCGTAGCCCAGAACCTGCTCGAGATTGGCCACGGCCGAAGCGGGGAACTGAAGGTCTCCGAACATCGTTATTTCGCGGCCCACTGCGAGGGAAACGCGGGCGTCGTCAATCCCGTGCCCCTCGACAAACCCCTTGATCACACCTTCGAGGACAGAATCACGAGCGTCGGACTCACCGGCTATCTCGGCGCTTTCAACCGCCACCACCTTGACCGAATTGACTCGCTTGCGAACCAACACCATGGAGACCATACCGGCCGTCACGTATATGCCCAACGCGTCGGCAAAATCGGCTCGGGCCAAGCGACCAAGAAATCCGGTCAACGCCATCAGCCGGCCACCTGTCCCAGGCCCGCTTCGTCAGGGCCGCCGCGGTCGTCACCGAAGCCCGGGCGCGAGAAAATCACGTCGTTCCAGCGCAGGGCCTGAAAGCCCTCGCCTCTGCCAACCAGCTTGACCACCGTGCTCACCTGCCCGAGCACCCTGCCGCCTCGCTCCTTGACCCGGGCCTCAACCGTTAACACTCGCATGGCCGAAGGCCTCGCAGATACCGCTCCGCCATCGAGCAACTCTCGCAAGGCAGGCGGCACGTCCCTGCCGTCAACTGCCCGCTCATCGCTGAAGCCCCAGGCTTCTTCTTTCTCTACTCCGCTCAGGGCCATCATCACTGCTACCGGCACCGTGGTAGAATTGAGCCGTTTGCTGTCGTGGAAAACCGAAAAAATATCACGCAAGCCGGGCAGCTCACTGTCCCCGTAGAAAACGAACGGGCTCACACCCCTCACGAGCAATAATTCTTCCAGCGAATCGAAGGGACCGTTCTTGGCCACGTAAGGTCGGGCCAGGCTCTCGTAGTACTGGTCCTCGGCCCCGTTCACACGATGCAGGTCGTCGCCGTCACGCCAATCAGCGATAGAGTCGGCAACAGTCTCTGCTTCGAGTTCCGTGTAACCCAGGTTCATCATTATCTCTTCAACTGCTTCCCTGTCGATAGCATTGAGGGCAAGCTTACCACCCTCATCGGACACCCTCACCTCGCAGGGCTGCCCTAGAATTCTTGCCCTCACCCACTGGCCATCCCCCTGTGCCAGCAAATCCAGCGGGCCGACCTGTTCTTCCTCTCCTTCCTCATCCTTCGAGCGATTGCGCCTGCTCTTGCCCGCTCGTTCGGACAGGAGCAGCAGCACTTCGTTTACTGCTGCCACACCCACGTAGCGGGCCCGGGTCGACCGCTCAAAGTTGCCGGCCCTCCGGGCATCCTCCCTCATGGCCCTCGCAAACTCTGCCGCCATTACTGACAGGGCGGCAAAAGTCCACATTACAAGTATAAGGGCCACTCCGGCCTGCCGCGACTTTTTTGTCTTCTCCATGTCAGGTAGTGCTCGTGGTTTTACTGCTGGACGTGCCGGTTTTAGACGATGAAGATGATTTCGACTGGGACTTTGCCTTGTCGGGCTCCTTGTCGGGCTCCTTGTCGGGCTCCTTGTCTTTCTTTCCCAGTGTGGACTTAATCGACCTGACCCCGCGAAAATCATCTTCTCCGTGCAGCTCGTTTATGGCGGCCACGTAGACCGGGACTTCGTGCGTCCAGCTGGGCCCGCCGGGTATATCGGAGCTCAATTCAAAACGCACCACCGACGGTAGCTCTTCGCTGTCGGCCGCATCCCAACTTTCTTCCCAGTCATCGATGTCATTTGACGTGCGCAGGTAGCCCACGCGGAAACTGTCAACGTCGTAAAACAACACTGTCGTCAGCGTGTAATCCTCCAGGTCGACACCCAGCCTGTTAGCCCCCGCCACCGCAAAAGCTGGCATCTCCGACATCAACAGCGCGCCGTCTTCGTACCAGTAGCGCACCAGGCCCATGCCACTCGAATCGGGCCGCTGCGGCGCCGAGGTAACAAACTCCACGCTCTCGCTCTCGCCGAGAAAGTACGGCACCGACTCGCCGTCCTCGTCCTCCAGCCGTATGGCCACCGCCGAAGAAAGCTGCCGCGTAATGAGGCCCGTCGCCACGCGATGGCGGCGGGCCTGCTCGGTTACTCGCTCCCCGGAGCCAGCCGAGCGCGCGCCTATGGACACCACCCCGTATATGGAAGCAGATATCAGGGTGACGATGGTCATGGCGATCATCATCTCCACCAGGGTGAACCCTCGCTGAAAATCACTTCTCACGGGCTTTCAATACTTCTCCTGCATGCGCGTGGTGGCCAGCGCCATCTGGCGGTCACCCGAAATACCTCGCCAGGCAACCGTGACTTCAACCCTCTTGAGTTCGTAATCGTCGCTGAGCTCTTTACGCGGCACGCCCTCCCAGGCCCCCAGCTCGGCCTCGACGCCGGTAACCGAAAGAGCCCAGTCAAAACGACCTTCGCTACCGCGCTCCTCGATGTCATCGAGCTCGACCTTCCACATCACTCCGTCCATGACCGAAGAGGCCAGTATAGTGGCCGCGCTGCTGGCAGAAGCCCGCCCGGCCAGCTTGAGGCTACCCGAAAACAACTCCATGCAGGCGGTCATGGCCACCGCCATGAAGGAGACGGCGATCACCACTTCGAGCAGCGTGAAACCTTGCTGTCGTCGGGGCATGGGACGCGGTGCGTGTTGTCGCCCAACAGTCATCCCTGCGGAGCCTCCACCCTTACATCGCTCAGAAGGGGGTCTATGCTCAAGGTCCAGCGTTGTTGCTCGCCCCCCACGTCGTAGAGGATCTCGACGCTGCCTCCGCTCGAACCACCCGCGGGATAAAAATCGAACAACACCACGTCCCCCGGTACGACCCTGCCGCCGAGCACTTCTTCGAAACGACCGAACTCGGGCAGCTCAAATATCTTGCCGGTGGTCGCCGTACCGTCGCCTTCACCGTACAGGAACTCCTGCCGTGGCACCCCCACCGACCATTTTCCTTCCAGTGGCCACACGGCCACCGACTCGTGCTTTCTTTCAAAGGTGGCGTGCGACGAAGCCCTGCGAACCGAGGCGACAAAGCCTTGCAGCGAGCGTCGCACTTCGCGCTGCCGCATACCGCCCTGCACCGAGGGCAGCACCAGCACCGCGGTCACGGCCAGGATGACCATGACCACGACCAGCTCTATGAGGGTGAACCCCTTGCTCGACCCTGCGTGGGTGCTGCGTTTCAACACGGAAAGACCTCAGTCGAGATTGGTGATGTCGGCGGCGTCGCCCTCGCCACCTGACCTGCCGTCGGATCCGTAAGAGGTGATCGTGTAGAGTCCCCCCGTACTAGGCTCCTGGTACTGGTACTCGTTACCCCAGGGGTCCATCGGGAGCTTCTTGGACAGGTACGGTCCGTCCCACATGGCCAGGCCCGACGGGCGGTCCCTGAGCCCCTGCAGCCCCTCTGCCCCGCTGGGATACCTGCCAACGTCGAGCGCATAGGTATCCAGCGCCGTGCCCAGGTTAGCTATCTGCACCCTGGCCGTCTTGCTGCGGGCCTTGCCAGCCTGCCCGATCAGGTTGGGCCCGACCAAGGCCGCCAGCATGCCCAGTATTACCATCACCAGCAGCAGCTCGATCATGGTAAAACCCTGCTGCCCGCGTTGTTTTTTATTGGAGTCCATCATTCTCGCTTACCTCCGCTTCACTTTGCCTCAGCCCACCAGCTCGTTGACGCTGAACACGGCCGACATCATGGATATGACTATGAAGCCTGTCACCAGGCCCATTATCATAAGCATCGCCGGTTCGAGCATGGACATGAACCTGGTTATAGCCGTACCGACTTCACGGTCGTAGTGTTCGCTGACGACCAGGAGCATATCGTCGAGCCGCCCTGTTTCTTCACCAACGGCCACCATCTGCAGCGCGAGCGACGGAAACACGCCGCTTCGTTCCAACGTGGTGGCCATACCCTTGCCCTCGCTCACGTCTCGCTGCACAACTTCAACCGCCTGGCTGATGACGGTGTTGGTGATGACTTCCCTGACGATCTCCAGCGACTGGATCAACGGCACACCACTCTTGAGCATGGTGCCGAGCGTGCGCGCGAAATCGGCGACCTGCCCCTTGCGCGTGAGATCGCCGAGCAGGGGCGCGCGCAGTTTCCAGTCGTCGAGCAGGATACGCCCCCTGGGAGTAGCGGCCCAGCGCTTGAACCCCTGCCAGGAACCCACCCCCGCGAGGATGATCATGAACCACCAGTTCTGTATGAATTCGCTGGCGCCCATCACTATGCGGGTCGACAGCGGCATGGCCGCACCGAGGTCTTCGAATATGACGGTGAAGCGGGGCAGGACGTAGGTGAGCAGGACAATGATCGAGATGCTACCAACGAATCCGAGAATAGCCGGGTAGGTCATAGCCGAACGAATCTCTTCGCGGTTTTTCTCCGAGGTTTCCATGTAGTCGGCCAGGCGCTCGAGCACCGACTCCAGTACGCCACCGGCTTCACCGGCGCGAACCATGTTGACGTACAGGGGCGGAAAGACGGTGGACCGCTCGGTGAGCGCAGACGAAAGCGCTTTGCCCTCCCTGACCATCTTGAGCACGTCACCGACGACTGTCTTCATGGCCTCGCTTTCGCTCAGCCCCGCGAGGCTGTGCAGGCTGCGGTCCAGCGGCATACCCGCACGTAACAGGGTGGCCAGCTCGCGCGTAAACAACGAGAGGTCGTGCGTGCGTACCTTGTCGCGGCCCAGAAGCGAGGCGAGATTAGGCAGCGAAAACCCCTTGGGCTTGCCCGCGCTCTCTCCCAGCGAAACCGAGAGCGGCCGGCGCCCCTGGCCACGTAGACTGGCGATCACCGTCGACTCGGTGTCGGCGTCAATTACACCCTCGACAACCTGTCCATCCTGGTCGAGAGCCTGGTAAGAATAAACCGGCATTGGAATTGGAAATTATAACACGCGGGACCGTCCGGCTGCAGCTATCCCGGTATCCTGCCGCCATAAAAGCCCTTTGAGTTCGTCCTCAAGTGTTTGGACTGTTTGTTGCCAGCTTTTCTTCACCCTGTCGGTATCCCAGCCCCCCCCGGGGGGCCCGGAGACCGCGGTCTGTGCTGACCTCTGCAGCGCCCGGCAGAGGTCAGCTGGATTTCCGGCCGCGAAAAGCTGCTGCCGCGCCCCCCCCTTCAGCTGCTCGGCCAGGCCGCCCGCGTCGCTTGCCAGCAGGGCCAGTCCCGAGGCCTCGGCCAAGGGTAGAAAGCCACTCTGAGACGCCCTCAGGCAGGGAGACACGGCCACGTCGCTGGCAGCCAGCAGAGTCGCCAGCTCGTCGTCGTCGAGATAGTGATCAATCAGCCGACACGAAGGCCCGAGCGACGACAGCAGTCGACGCCGAGCGCGGGCCGGCAGGTAATCGCTGCCCGCAAGAATAAGCACCGCGCCCTCGTTGCCGAGACCCGAACGCGCCCAGGAAGCCAGCAACAACTCGACGCCCTTGTAGCGGCGCAAATGTCCGGCGGCGAGAAAAACCACCCCACTGTTGTCGAGGCCGAGTCTTTTCCTGGCTTCGTCACGACCAGGAAAACTCATAGAGTAATCTTCCAGCACCGGCATGGGGCAGCTCCGCAAAGCAGCACTCGGGTAGCGCCGCCCGAGCTCGGTTGCCACCCACCGGGAATGGGCAAGCAAGCCGTCGGCCCGACCCAGAAGCAGGCGGGTGAGTGATCGGCTGCCGGGAAAATATTCGTGGGGGGTATGATTGTGGCAGACGACCAGCACGGGTGCGTCGAGGCCAGCGCCGCGACAAAAGGCCAGGACCCAAGCGAGACAGGGCGCAGTCACTGGGTGCCACCACTGCACGACCAGGACATCCGGAGCCTGCTCAACAAGCTGCCTCGCCGCCCTCCTCCAGGCCACCGGGTTGAGAACATCGAGCAAGGCCGAAGGATCTTCATCGATGAGCTGGTAGCCACGCGCGCCCGGCGGGTACGGTCGACGCCAGGAAACAAGCAGCGTGTCGTGCCCATTGCTCTCCAGCTCGCGCAACAACCCGCGACTGTGCGCCGCGATGCCACCGCGCATTGGTGGCGCGGGCCCGAGCAGCGCGATCTTCACTCCGGCACCGCAGCTCCGGCCTGCAGCTTTGAGCGCAGCAGCCGCGCAGCCTTGCTTTCGCCGGGCTTGCGCCGCACGAACTCGTCAAGCAGCTGCACTGCTTCGGCGCGGCGGCCGTCGGCCGCCAGCAGGCGGGCAAGTTCGAGCACGCCCCAGTCACGGTCGGCGCCCTTTTCTAACGCCCGTCGCAGAGAACTCTCGGCCAGCGAGCGGGCGCCGGCCGAGCGCAGGGCCATCCCCAGCAAGGTCCAAGCGTCGGCGTAGCCCTCGTCCAGGCTCAGCGCGCGAGCCGAATGATACACGGAACCAGGCAGGTTGCCCCTGCGAAGCAGGGCCCAGGACAGGCAGCCCTGCGCCCAGGCGTGTTTGGAATCCACCTCGATAGCACGGCGAAACGCGGCCACCGCACTATCAAAATCCCCCTGCTGATCGAGCATCAGCCCGTACTCGACCCAGGCGCTGGCCAGCCCGGGGTCAGTCGCCAGCGCCGCCGCTAGCACGGCCCGCGCGTCACCGGTCCGCCCCTCGTCGGCAAGATGTTGGGACAGGCCAAGGCCCGCCCTCGCGTTGCGCGGAAATCTCCACGCCAGTTCCAGTAACTCGCCCGTGCCTGGCTCAACTCGCGACAACTCGGCCCGGCGTGGCCTGCAACTTTCGGGATCGCCAATCACGCGCAGACCAGACAGCGAAGGCGATGAACCCAACAGCCCGACGAGTTGCAGATCAACCCGCGTCCTCCTGCCTGGCTCAAGAGCTAGTGTGATAGGCAGGCCATCAAGAGCCTGCCGTCTGGTGCTGTGTCCCTCTGAGCTGAGCTCGAAGACCTGCCTGCTGTCGCTCTCCTGCAAGGGAACGATCTCTACGCCACTGACAACACAGTCCTCGGGCAGTTCCAGGCTCAGTTCTACCCAGGCAGCCGAGTTCTCCCACGCAGACACTGCCCCGCCCCAGTTGAGCGAATCGGTCTTTCCACTGGACAGCGACGGCGAGTTGGCGGTCAGCAGCAGTCGTCGCTCATCGAACAGACCTGCCACTGTCTGCCCTCCCGAAGTGTTCTCACTGCCCGGTTGAAGGCTGGCTTGTTCTGCCAGATCCGGGCCGGGGTCCGGATCCAGTTCCAGGAACTTACGCCAGGACGACAGATTATCGCCGCTCCCTGCGATACGCCGGCCGTCCGCCTCTTCGGTCGCGTCGCCGGTGGCAAAAACAAGGTAGTCCCTGTTCTCGAGCACGCGTGTCCACTGCCGCGGAAACTCGCCGCGCCCGCGATCGGCCGCAGTGGCCTCGATGGCGATATAACTGGAGGCACTCGTGCGTCGCAGCCACGGATCTTCGCTACCTGCAGCTACCAGTCGCCTCGGCACCACCACGTAGCCGGCTTGGTAATCCAAGGCTATCTGCTCGCGCCGCCCAGCACTTGTCGTCGGCAGGTAGAACTCGGTCGAATCTTTCAGCCTGCGGTAAGCCTCGGCGGCGTTGCGCGAAAACACCAGGGTGCAACGCTCGGTGGCCGCGACCACCGGCTTGCCTGACAGCGCCGGCAGCAATTCGGAAAACCCCAGGGGAGCCATCACGACGCTGCGACCCCTGGCACCAGCAAGAAAGCGATAAACCTGCTGCGCAGTGCCCCGCGGTTTATCCACCCGCGGCCAGGGGTGAGCGTGCATGTCCCTGCGCAGCCGGTCGGCCGCCACCGGTGCAGACAGCGACAAGGCCATAACCGACAGCGCAACCAGCCCCGCCACACGCGCTCTCGCGCCGCCGGGCCAGCGGAGAATCTGCGCGGGTAACAGCGCCGCCAGCAGGCAGACCGGTACCAACCACCCCACGCGATACAACATCCACGGAACAAGCACTCTACCGGCGAGGGCAGACAGGCCGGGAACGAAAAGCAGCAACGCCGGAAGCAGGGAGAGAGCCAGCAAGGCCGCGAAGGCGGGCTGGTGTTTTCGCCGCCACGCCAGCCACAGCCCGGGCAGCGCAAGCAGCGCCGGCGGACCGAAAACAGCCGCCGGGTTCACCACCGTCCAAACGCTTTCAATCCACAACAGGCGGCCGAGTCTCGCGTGGGCAGCCACCACCGGGTTGTCCGGGGCCAGCATCGAGATCCCCTGCGCCTCGAACACGGGCCCCAGCGACAAACCCTGCCACAGCGGAAAGACCAAAGGCAGGCCCAGGGCCAATACCAGGGCGGGCAGACACGCCACCACCACGCGGCTGCCGCCGTTGCTCCACGACGCCACGATCAGCGCCAGCACCCCGAGGCAGGTCACCGCATAGACAAGCCCGTGCACGCAGGCCGTCGCCAGGGCGCAGGCAAACAAAAGCAGCCCCGCCAGGCTCGAGGGCCGGCGAAGGTATATCCAGCTCAGCGCCAGGGTAGCGGGCGCAAGCGTCAGGCCAGCTACGAACTTGTCCTGGTACAAGCGCTTGAAAAACGGCAGCGCCTCGGTTCCGTAAAGCCACACCGGCACCAGGAGCAAGGCCAGCGGCAATTCAACGCGCCTGCCGAACAGGGCAGTGGCGAGGCAGGCCACGCCCGAAACCACCATCACGCAACAGCAGACCGCCAGCGGGCCAGCCTGAAGCGAAACCGGGTCGCCGCCGGTCACGCCCACTACCAGCGCCTGTACGGCCAGCCACGCGTTCCAGGTAAACCTGGGGTGGACAAAGCCCGAATCAAAAAACGGCTCGGCAAAGTCCCCCGCGCCCGACAACCACGACCGCAAGCGAGCTATATCCCACCAGTCGTCTACCGTGGCCCCGGCGTGAGCCAGCACGACCGGCAACAGCGCCAGCACGGCCAGCCCCGCGGCCAGCCACGCACGGTTCATGGCCGCGCGCTCACCGACACTCAACTCCAGCCACGCCCCGCGACCGCGCAGCAGACCGCCAATGGAAACCGGCAGCAACAACAGCGCCAGCAACAACGGGGAGAGCTCCCAGGACAAGCCCAGCAGCGTCACCGGCAGGTTGCCTGCGGCGAGCAGCAACAAGCTCAGCGCCACTTCCAAGCACAGGCGTCCGGGCCCGGCCATCAGCAGTGCCAACTCCGGCGCGTCACCCGCGACCCGGTTCCCCGCCATACCCAGCCCCCTCAGGGCTTCCAGGGCCGATGCTCCGGGCAACCACAGCAGCAGCACGAGCAGCAACCAGGGCGGCAATAACGGCCACCAACCCAGCGCCCCGGCCAACGCCAGCAGCAGCAGCCCTTTACTGGTAGCGCGCCTGGCCACGCCTCAGTTCATGTACCCGAGGTCGCGCAGTCGGTCCATGATCTCTTCTTCCTCGTCTTCGTTGAAGGGCTTCACGCCGTCGGGCGACTGCGCCGAGCTGCCACCGCCCAGGTTCGGCGGGTTAGCCGCAAGCCAGTCGGGGGTGAACAGCGACTCGAGCACGCGCCCGTCGAGATCCCCCGGCACCTGCCGGCCAAGCATGTGCATGAGCGTCGGCGCGAGGTCCACGACCCCACCGCCGGCGAACGCCTGCCCACGCTCTACGCCGGGCCCGTGGGCCACCAGCAGGCCCTGCTCGCGGTGCATACCCGAGTAGCGGTAAGTACGATCCCAGACCCTGCTCGAGCCGAAATCGGAAAGCCCGAAAAAGATGTCGGCCGGGTCCTCGGGCAGCAGGAGAAGGTCAGGCGCCTCTTCGAATCTCTCGCCATGATAAACGTCCTCACGTCGCAGGCAGCGCTTGACCAACGGGCGTCCCAGCTCCGGATCGACGTAAGCGAGCAATGCGTGTTCAAGTTCGTCGCGTAATTTTTCGTACTCGGCACCGGGCTCCACGCAGCCCTGGGGCTCGCGTCCCTTGAGGTTAACGAACAGCGAGCCGTAGTGTCGGCCAAAAGAATACGCGCGCGAACGACTCCAGTCGACGTTGAGAAACGAAAGGAAAAACCGTTTCAACAGTCCATCGAAGGAGTACACGTTCTTGTACTCGGCGTGGCGTGCCAGGCCCAGGCGGTCGACCAGCTTGTGGACGTTGCGCAGTGTAAACCCGCGCCGAAATACAAAGGCCTTGAACCTGGTGGGGATGTCGTCCGAAAGCTGAATGAATCCCAGCTTGAGCAGAAGGTTGTTGAGCACCACGAAGCGCGACGCCCGGCCCATGCCGTGGTCTGACATGACCAGGACCCTGGCCTTCTCGCCCGCCTTGTCCACGAGCCGTCCGATGTCGGCGTCGAGCCGGGAAAAGTACCGCAGTACGGGCTTCGACCAGTCGCCCTCGCGGCCTTCCCTCCAAGGGTGCCCCTCGTCGAGAAAATGGTAGACCTGGTGAAGGACCCTGTCGGTGTCAAAGTAGACGCCCATGAAGAGGTCCCAGTCTTCGCGCTCCATCAAGTGAAGATTGCTGCGGGTAAGCATTTCGAGCAGTTCGTCCGAAGCGCGAAAGAAGGCCTTCGACCGGCCCGCGGACCAGGTCTCTGAAGGGTAGATGCGGTAGTTGCCGACCACTTCATCGAGTTCGTCGGCCAGCTCACGGGGCCAGGTGTAATCGCGGGCAAAGTACGGTGTCATCCAACCGCTCACCATCACGCCGTTCACTTCTTCGACCGGGTAAGACACCGGCAGGTTAACCACGCAAACCCTGTCGCCCCTTTCCGAGAGCATGCGCCACAGGGTTTTGCCGCTGCGCATGGTCGTGTTGACGGGCGGAAACACGTAGTCGTCGGCGCGACGGTAGAGGAAATCGTAGATGCCCGTGTTACCGGGATTCCGGCCGGTAGAAAACGTGGTCCACGACGGCCCGGAGGTAGGCGGCATGGTCGAATCCAGCGGCCCGGCTGTTCCCTCGCGGATGAGCCGCGCGAGATTGGGCATGATTCCCTGCTCTACCCAGCGGCTGACGAGATCCCAAGGAACCCCGTCCAGACCAATTACGAGCACCCGGACACCCACGGCGGCAGATACTAGGTGGCCCCAGCTATCTTCTCAACATCCCTGTCACTGGCTTCGTCAGCGCGGCGGTCGCTGAGCCTGCCGTTGCCTTGGCCCGCGGACGAAACACTCCGTAACAGGCGTCTCAACAGCCAGCGCGGAGCGCGGTAAGCGATCTGGGCCGGCCCCAGCGACGCGAGATAGCTTTCAAGCAGGTGTACGATCGCGGCCGGCTCTGAAAACAAGCCCACCTGCAACACCGGTACGGCGCCCGCGTCTCCCGCCCGCACCGGGCTCGCACACCAGGCCAGCAACGGCGCCGCAACGGCCGACACCGTCCAGGCCTCGCGCGCCTCGCGGGTGCAGGCCAACGAAGCAGCCGCCAGGCGCGCAGGGTCATCGACCAGCGCCAGCAACGACTCGGCCAGGCCCTCGGCGCTGCGCCCGGTAATGGCAAAGGACAGCCCCCGCTGGACCAGATCGCGGCCAGCCTGGCTGCGATAGGTCGTCAACACCGGCACGCCGTGGGCCATCCATTGCACTACCCTGTTTTCTGCTCCCAGTTGCCGCTCGTAGAGATCTTTTTCGACGACCAGCCCAACGTCGGACCGCCGGTAGACCTCGGCGAGAACCGAGTCTTCAACCCGCCCGAGCAGATGGTATCTGTCGCGCCGTCCGCTGCCCTCGACGAGGTCAAGAAAACGTCGCCAGGTTACACTGTCGTGGCCTTCCACCTCGCCGCCGGTTACGACCAGGTGCAGCGAAGGGTTCTCGGCCATGGCCGAATCAACGCCGTCAAACAGCAGGTCTACGTCACACCAGGTATTGAAGCTGCCGGCCCACGCCGCCACGAAGACGTCGTCGGGCAGCTCGCTCAGTATTCCGCTAACGGCTTCGCCGCCGCTCTCGTCCGGGGGCACTGCCGCGCAGCGAATGACTTCTACCAGGCGCTCACCGGCGGTGGCAGAAGACAGTCTGCCCACCAGGCCCAGTTGGCCGACCAGCGCGTCGGCCTGGGCCTGCGAAACAGCCGAGAACCTGTCGGCCCCGGCCAGTACCGGCCCCAGCAGGCTCCAGAAGTGCAGCAGGCAACTATCGTCACCAAGCAACGCGGCCTTGGCCTGGGCTTCGGCCATCAGGTCTCCCATCAGGTCTGCCCAGGTGGGCAATCCCAGCCCCAGGCGCAGGGCCAGCGAGCTGCCGTAAGCCGTGCATCCAACCAGCGCGCTGGCCCCGAAGTCTTGAGCTACTGTGCCCAGGGAACCCGGCACGAAATCGGGCTCCGGGGCCGCCAGTGCGAGCACGCCCGGTGCGATCGTATGGGCATCTGCAAGTGAAGCCCCGGCCACGGCCGCGTGGTCGAGATACAGAAGCAGCAATTCGTGGCCCGCATCTGCCAGCGCCCCGGCAAAGTGCCCGCTGCGCAGACCCGGGCCGCAGTGAGAACTACCGGCAACCAGCGAGGGCAGGCCTACCCCCACGAGGCAGATCCTGCTCATCGGCCGTGACTCCCTGGACCCTTGAAACTCGGATGGCCGGCGGCAGTAAGAATGTGCGAAGGCGTCCCTGCAGCAGCCTTATCCCGCCCGGCGGATACATCGCCGCGCAGGTAGGCCAGCCAGGCTCCCAGTGCAGACAGCAGTTGCTCGCGACTGCGCAGCAAGGCCAGCCACTTGAGCTCCGCAGCAATGAAACGAAGGCGCCGCCCCCTGCCCAGCAGATGAAGAAGAGCAAACCTGACTCGCCCGCGATGGTAGCGGTCGAGATACAAACGGCTGCCGGCGCCTGAACTGGCAGCCTCCTTGTGCAGCCCCTCGCTCGCAGGCACGTAGACCACGCGGTAGCCCTGCTCACGAGCGCGCACGCAGTAGTCGACCTCTTCAAAATAAACAGGGTGATAGCCCTCGTCCATCGGCCCCAGCTGCGACCACGCATCGACGCTGAGTGCACACAGTGCCCCTGTAACGTAGTCGACGTCCCGCGCTTGGAGCTGACCAACTTCGTCGGCACCGCGACCGCGACCTATGTGATCGGTGAGCCCGTTGACGTGGATAACTCCGCCGGCGTGTTGAATCAGCAACCCCTGGGCGTCGAGCAGCGTCGCACCGGCCACGGCCACCCGCTCTCCGGGCTCCAACAGCGCCGCAACAAGGGGGGCCAGCCAACCGGGCCTTACCACGCAGTCCTGGTTGACCAACGCAACCACCCTGGGCCCGCGCCCGTCCCTGCCTAGCACCCAGCGCATGGCCAGGTTCACTCCGCCCGCGAAACCAAGGTTGTGGCCACTTCCCAGCACAGTGACAGGAGAGAAACGCGCCGCGACTTCTGCAATTTCGTCGGCCAGGCCGCCGTTGTCCACCAGTATGATTTCCGCTGACCGATCCGTGTCGGCCTTCAGCGCCTGCACACAATCGAACAGGTCCGTACCGGCACGGTAGGCCACCACGATCACCGCGACGTCAGCTCCGGCGAAACCAACAACGGCCTCTTGGACCGCGCTCACGCGGCGACTTCCCCGCCGCCCCGCTCGAGCTGCGCTTCGTAAGCTGCGAGCACCGCACCCACCTCGCCAACAGCCGCGACCCTGCCCTTGTGCAGCCAGAGCGCGGTGTCGGCCTGCGACCTTACCAGTTCGAGATCGTGGCTCACCAGCACCACGGCCGTACCCTGCCCGCGCAAGTGGTCTATGCGATCGCTGCAGCGCAGCCTGAAGTTAGCGTCTCCAACGGCCAGCGCTTCGTCGACGAGCAACAACGCCGGAGGCACGGCGGTAGCCACAGAGAAGCCAAGACGCGCGACCATACCCGACGAATAGTTTTTGACCGCCGTGTCCATCGAATCCTGGAGCCCGGCAAAATCGACCATGGCGTCGAACAGTCCGGCGATCCGGCGACGGTCAAGACCGAGCATCGCACCATAGAGAAAGACGTTCTCGCGACCCGTGAGTTCGACGTCGAAGCCCGCCCCCATCTCTACCAACGGAGCTATGGCACCCGCCACCGATACACGGCCTTCGCTGGGCGGAACTATACCCGCGAGCACGCGCAGGAAAGTCGTCTTGCCCGCACCGTTGTCGCCCACGACCCCGAGCAGCTCTCCCGCCTGCAGGGAAACCGTTATACCCGACAAGGCTTCGAACCAGCTCACGCGGCCCACGTGTCGGCGCCCGAGGAGCAGGTACTCGCGCAGGGACCGCACGCGGTGTGTCTCGGAACGCAGGCGTACCGCCAGTTCTTCAACCTGCACTACACCGCGCTGCCCCGCCTTCGCCCGGGCCGCTGTCGGCACTAGAGCCACGCGTAGAACCGCCTCTCAAGCCTGTGAAACAACAGCCAGCCGATAGCGAGCACCGAGAACGAAAACGCCACGCACAACAGCGGCGCACCGGCGGGAACAACAGAACCGTAAAGCGCGCCGCGCATGAGCAGCAGTATCCAGGCGAAGGGGTTGATGGCCGGCAACCACGACAAGTGTTCGGGCAATACGGATACCGGGTAAACAATGGGCGTCGCGTAGAACCAGAGCAGCAGGATACCCTCAAAAAAGTATCGCACGTCCTGGAAGAACAGGTTCACCGCCGCCAGCAACAACGACACCCCACCCGTGAAGGCGAGCAGGCAGGCAAGCGCCAGTGCCAGCAGCCAGAAGGACGGGAGCGCCTGTGCACCCGTTGCCAGGGCCACCAGCGGAAGCACCAACAGGGACAGCAGCAGATTAACGAAGTTGGCCGCCACCACCGAGGCCGGAAACACCACAGTGGGTACGTAGACTTTACGCAGTACCGGCGAGGCGGCCAGGAGGCTGTCGGCGGCCTGTATGCTTGCCAGCGAAAAAAAACCCCAGGGCAGGACCCCGGTTATTACGTAAAACGAGTAGTGGTCTACGCCGACGAACAGTTGTGAAAAAACCAGGCTGAGAATGACCATCGTCCCCAGCGGGTAGAAAAGAGTCCAGGCAAAACCGAGTACCGAGCGGCGATAACGAACGGAAAGCGCTCTCGCGGCCAACAACCACAAGCAGTCACGAAAGCGGGCCAGGCGAGCCAACGGTGTCCCGCGCAGCATGGGAGCGCTGTACTCCGGTGAGACTCTCACCGTGGGACGCGCGCTGCCTCTACGGGTTGCGCTGATGCCCGTGGCCGGGCTATCACCGTGCGAAGGGCGAGCGCCAACTGCCGACGGTCCATGTCAGCGCCCTTTCGCCAGCTCCGTCCCGGCATCACCCAGCGCAGCATAAGCTTGGCCAACAGCGCGAGCGCCATGAAGCCACGATAGCCGAGCAAGCCGAGCCTGCCCCAGCGACGACGCACGAACCGCAGCTGGCCCAGGTAGAACTCGGCAACCGGCCAGTCACCGCTTATCGCGGTACTGATGCCGCCCGGATCAAATACCCTGGTGCCACCCCATACCGCTACCCGGTGTCCCTGCCGGGCCAGGCGCCAGCACAGGTCTTCGTCTTCTTCGTAAAAAAAGTAGTGCTCATCAAAACCACAGGCCCCCTCGAAGGCCCTGCGCCGCATCAACATGATTGAGGCGCTGATCCAGTCGACCTCGGTCAAACGGCGTCCCTGGGTCTGCCACTCCCTGGACAACACAGATATGCCACCGAGGCCGATGAGCGACGCTGCGTGGTTCCAGGGGTTGAGAAACTTCATGCCCGGAAACCTGGGTCGGCCTTCGAGGCCGATGGCCAACGGCGCGACCGCGACCAGACCGGGGTTGCGCTCGAGTACGGCCAGCAGTGCTGACACGCTGCGGGTTGTGAGTTTCACCTCGCTGTTGAGAAACAGCAGGTACTCTCCGGCGGCGGCAAAGGCACCCTGGTTCGCTGCCGCAGCGAAACCCCGGTTCTCTCGGTTAGATATGACGCGCAGGCGGCCGCCAGATCGAATACCCGGACGGCCGTTGCCCGAGGATCCGTTGTCAACGACCACCACCTCGCAGGCGATGTCGCCCAGCGCCTCATCGACCCGGCGCAGGCAGCTGTGCAGGTAATCGGGGGTGTTGTGATGCACGACCACGACCGTGACCCGTGGCTTGCCCGCCGCGGACGGGTACTGGTTATTTGCTGGTTCGGCCGCTGTCGACACCGTCGAAGAAAACCCGTGCGCCCCGGCCAGACGACTCGCGCCACGATGTGGCGACAAAGCCGATAGTCCAGGCGGCAACCCCACATATGTACAGCGGACCGACTATAAGAAAAAGCGGCAATTCCGATCGGCGATAGCGCAGGAACCAGACCAGCCCCCGGCCGACCCTGCCGGGGAACAACAACAAGCCAAGCAGCGGGTTACGGGCGAAACGGCTGCCCGGCATATCAGCCGAAAGTCTCGCGCGCGCCGAGCCGGCGCCGAGCAGCCACTGGTGCCGTAGCGCACGGGCCAGGCCCGAGGGGTGACGATGGCGGGCCCGCGCGCTGGGCACCAGGCGCGCGCGGCCACCCGCGGCTCGTAGTGAATGCAACAACGCCGTGTCCTCGCCCGGCCAGTCGTCTGGAAAACCCCCTGCCCGGTCGAAGGCGTCCGCCCGACACAACAGTGCCGCGGAGGCGAGTGGCCCGCGCTCGCTCACCGGGGCACCACGGTCAAGCTCCTTGAACTCCAGGCTGTGGCGCAACCAGCTCACGAGACCGGGATTGTCCCTGTCGATGCCAGCACCAGCCGCCACGAGGTCTTGCCCCTGCATGGCGATTTGTAGCTGGCACAAAGCGCCGCTCTCGAGGGTGCAGTCAGCATCTACGAACAGCAGTTGATCTACATCGCCAGCCATTCCCCTGCCGAGATTGCGAGCAGTACCGGCGAGCAGGCGCTCGGCCACTTCGACCACTTCGACTCCCGCAATCGATCGTGCCCTGCAAGCGGTGTCGTCTCCAGGCGAAACAACGACGATCACGCGTCGCGGTGATAGTGGTTCCTGGACCAGCAACGAGCGCAGGGTAGAAACAATAGTGCCGGCATTGAGCCAGGCGGGCACTATAGCAACGCAGTTGCCAAGCGGCGCGCGGGCAACGGTGTCGTCGCTTGTCAGGCCGTCGGACCTTCGTCCTGCGTAACCCTCAGGACCTCGGCCACGCTGGTGACTCCGTTCTTGACCGTCCGCCAGCCGTCGTCCCTCAGCGTCCTCATGCCCGATTTGACGGCCTTGGACTTGATGTCGCCCGCCGAAGCGCGCGAGAGTATCTGCGCGCGCGTCGAGTCGTCCACCTGTAGTAGTTCGTAAATGCCGCATCGACCACGAAAACCTGTCCCCGAGCACGCAGGGCAACCACCGGAGTCATAAACCGTGGACGCCGAGTCTTCCACCTTGGACAACTCGCCGGCCAGTTTCGCGCCGGCCTTAACCGGCTGCTTGCAGTCCGGACACAATCTCCGCACCAGGCGCTGGGCCATCACCCCGAGCAACGAAGAGGCCAGCAGGTAGTCCTCCACTCCCATCTCCAGCAGCCGCGAAATGGCTCCCGCTGCGTCGTTGGTGTGCAGGGTCGAGAAAACGAGGTGACCGGTGAGGGCAGCCTGTATGGCGATCTCGGCGGTCTCGGCGTCGCGAATTTCACCGACCATGATCACGTCGGGGTCCTGGCGGACTATCGAACGCAAGCCGCTCGCGAAAGTCAGGCCGATCTGCGACTTCACGTGTATCTGGTTAACACCGGCGAGCTGGTATTCGACCGGGTCCTCGATGGTTATGATCTTCTTTTCCGACGAATTGATCTTGTCCAGGGCCGCGTACAACGTGGTCGTCTTACCGGAGCCGGTGGGTCCGGTCACCAGCACGAGCCCGTGCGGTTGGATGATCATCCCGGTAAATTCATCCAGCGTGGCCTGGGGCAGCCCCAGGCCCGTGAGGTCGACCGAAATACTGGAGCGGTCCAGGATCCTCATGACCACGCTCTCGCCGTAAAGCGTAGGCAAGCTCGAAACCCTGAGGTCTATCTCACGACCGACAAGTCGCAACTTGATGCGCCCATCCTGGGGCAAGCGACGCTCGGCGATGTTCAGCTTCGCCATGAGCTTGATCCTCGAGATTATGGCAGCCGCCTGGCTGCGCGGCGGCGAATCTATGTCGTGCAGCACCCCGTCCACGCGGTACCTTATACGCAACTCGTTCTCGAAAGGCTCAACGTGAATATCCGACGCGCGTTGTTCGACCGCGCGCGACAACACCTGGTTAACCAGCCTGATGACCGGTGCTTCACTGGCCAAATCACGCAGGTGCTCGACCGACTCCTCGTCCTCGTTGAGAAACTCGACCCCCGCACCTTCGGTGTCAGTGCTCTCGAGAGTGCCGAACATGGTGTTGAACTTTTCCTGCAGGTCGCGTGGCCGTACCAGCACCGGGTTCACGCGCAAGCCGCTCACCTGTTGAACAGCTTCGACCACAGCCCTGTCCCCGGTGTCGGCCATGGCCAGGGTAAGGCTACCGTTCTCAACCCGCATGGGAAGGATACGGGCACCGCGCATGAATTCGAGCGAGACGCCCGGGACTTCGGCTGGAGGATCGGGGATCGCGTCGGCCTCGACCAGCTCCACTCCGTGGTAAGCCGAGAGTATGGGGAGCAGGTCTTCCTCCGACAGGAAACCCAGGTCTACCAGCATGCGCTCAATGCGCTCGCCCTTCTCCAGCGACACGCGCCTCACGTTGCGAAGTTCTTCGGGGCTGACCTTGCCGGATTTGAGCAGGGCTTCCTCGAGACCAGACTGGCCGGCTCGTTCGCCAGCCGAGTTTTCTACGCCTGTTTCTTCTTCGACTGTGCTTTCCACTACTACTCGGACTCCCGGTGTATACAGCGATCCAGCCTCCCGGACAGCTTTGATTTCAGGCGATCGTCTATCCTGCCTATGAACACGGCCTCGGTAGACGCGACCGCCTCCCCTAATTGTAACCAGTTAAGCTCCGTTCGCCCACACGTAAAATTAAAGAGGCACGCCCATTCGTGCCCAAAAAACCTGACGAACCCCTTGGCACGGTACACAGCGCCCGGCAAACGGGCCAGAACTTTTTCAAAAGAACGCCTGTCCAGGGGCCGTTTTGTGCTCCAGCTGAAGGTAGATATACCATCTGCGTCGCCCCTGCTCTCGCTTTTTCCGGGGCCAACAACAGCCTCGCGGCGACGTTTAACCGCCACCCCGAAGAGCAGATCGCTATCCACCGCGCCCTGTTCACAGTCCATCATCAGTGCCCGAGGGTTGCTCCATGCCAGTTTTCGCCTCAACCAGGCCAGCCTCGCCCGGCCCACGAGGTCAGTCTTGTTGACGACCAGGAAGTCAGCACCCTTCACCTGCCGGTCAACAACCCTGCTGCGCCTGCGCGACCTGGCCAGGGCCGCCGCGTCGACCACGGTGATCACCGCGTCGATGCCCATGCCGCAAGCCATGACCCTGTCGACCACCGGGCCGGGGTCGGCTACACCAGTGGTCTCGATGATGATCAGCGACGGGTCTACTGTTTCAACGACCTCGCGCATGGCGAGGTCGAAACGAAAATCGTCGATCGTGCAGCACACGCAACCACTGTTGAGCTCGACCATGGCCTCTACGTGTTCGAGCCCCGAGATCACGCGACCATCTATGCCGATGTCGCCGAGCTCGTTCATCACGACGGCGACCTTCTCACCCTCGAGACCGTTGGCGAGCACGTGCCTGAGCAACGAGGTCTTGCCGGCCCCTAGAAACCCGGTGACCACGTCTACGGCAACACGCTTCACCCCGCGACTACTCTCCCGAGCGTCCGTACCTGTCATCGAGGCGGACAACGTCATCAAGAAAAGGAGTCGAGACCTCCATCAGGTCAACCTCCTGTCTCGCTTCGAAACGGTGACGCAAGCCCGGGCTGATGTGAAAAACTTCGCCCGCGACGAGCTCGATCACCGAAGGCGGGGAATCATCATCGCTCACGTGGAGATGAAGCGTGCCGCTGACCACGTATATCGTCTCTTCTTTTTTATCGTGGTACTGGTAGCTGAGCGCTTGGCCCGCGTTGATATGCAGTAGCTTGCCGACGTAGTCGCCGGTGTGAGCCCATATGATTTCATGGCCCCAGGGTTTCTCCACCCTCGTGGTCGCGGCGGCCTTGTGATCGTTACCCATAGTTTTCAATCCCCTTCAGCCACGGGAGTCCCGCTCTCTAATCGCGACGCGTACATGCGCTCGTAGTAGCCGCGGTACTCGCCGCTGCGGACGTTATCCAACCAGGCACGGTTGGCCTGGTACCACTTGATGGTATCAGACAAGCCGTCGTCAAAAGCTATGTCGGCCTTCCACCCCAACTCGTTCTGCAAGCGCGAAGGGTCGAGTGCGTAGCGCCTGTCGTGCCCCGGCCTGTCGTCAACGTGGCGCATAAGGCTCTCGGGCTTGCCCAGGGCCGCCAGTATGCGCGAGCACACCTCGCGGTTGGTGAGTTCGCCTACCGCCGACACGTTGTAGACCCTGCCGCTTTGTCCCTTTTCGAGTACCAGCCTCAGCGCCTCGCAGTGATCGTCCACGTGTATCCAGTCACGCACGTTGAGCCCGTCTCCGTATATGGGGAGGGTTTCGTCAGCCATGGCGTTGGCGATCAGCAAGGGAATGAGTTTTTCGGGAAACTGTCTCGGCCCGTAGTTGTTGCCGCAGCGGGTTATCACCGCGTCAAGCCCGTAGGTGCGCGCCGAGGCGCCGATGAGCATGTCAGCCGATGCCTTGGATGCCGCGTAGGGGCTGGAAGGGTCAAGCGGCCAGTCCTCGTCAAAAAGCCCGTCCTCGCCGAGACTGCCGTAAACCTCGTCGGTAGAAACCTGCAACAGGCGCAGACCGGCGCCGACCGCGGCCTGTATGAGCACCATGGCTCCGAGCACGTTGCTTTCTATGAACACCGCCGGATTTTCTATGCTTCGATCCACGTGGGTCTCGGCCGCGAAGTTGACGATCGCCTCGCAGCCCTGCACGGCCGCCTTCACGGCGGCGGGATCGCAAATGGAACCGTGCACGAAGCTGAACCCGTCCGACGCATCGAGACCAGCCAGGTTTTCCATGTTGCCGGCGTAAGTGAGCGAGTCGAGAACCACCACCTCGTGGCCGCCGGCCGCAAGCAGCCTGCGCACGAAGTTCGAGCCTATAAACCCCGCCGCGCCTGCGACCAGGATTTTCACCAGGAAGACCTCCAGCCTTTATCTTCGCGACCCGCGAGGTAACCGAGTAGGGCCTGGTCACGTTGCGTGGCTGACGACCCCAGGTCAACGAGCCCCGACAACTCTATCAGCAGTTTGAACTCGAGCTCGTCAGGGTTGATGGTGCTCGACACGCCGGCGTCCAGGGCCCAGCAGTCGCAGTCCCCACCGAAGCGCAGCGACATGCCCTTTTCCAGGAACCTGTGACTGACAAAATCGTAGTCCAATTTAACCGCCAGTGTCGTCCGCTCAGATAATTCCAGTGAAGCACGCGTCCTGAGAGAATCCGCCAACCCGTCCCTCACGAAATGATACGCGGCCAGTATACGTCCCTGTCTACCACCGAGTACCGCGAGAGGAGAGCTGCTGTAATCCACCGCTGCTACCGCGCCGGTAAGAACGTTACGCCCGGAATTATACGACGCCAGGCCGTTGAAGGAAAGGGACGAAGAGGGATCGACGGCCACGGCAAAGTCGAGATCCGAAAAATGGTTGCCCAGCACCTTTTCGTCCAGCCTGTAGCTTTGCGTAAGCGCCAGCATGGCCCGTTCCACCGGCAGGTCACCGGGGCCATCGGCCCGAAGAAATCGCGACTCAAGGCCCAGGGTCGCCACCCGCTTGCCCTCGATGCGATCGACGCCGTCCCAGAGTGGCAACTCGCGGTGGCTGCCACTGGTCCATGCCAGTCGCGCCACCGGTTCGAGCGTGTGGCGCATCAATCCGCCCTGCAGGCTGTAGTCGCGGACGAGCACCGCCCTGGCGTCGACTCCAGCTTCGCCCAGCCCGCGAATGGCCTGGGCTGAGAGCCTGCGCGCGGGCTGCTCTACGCCATCACGCCAGGTGCTGCGATCGTCGAAACTATAGCCGGTAAGCCGACCCGTCATCCATGACGAAACGTCCACCGCACCGCCTGCAAGCAGGGGTATTTCAAGCCCGGCGACGGTATCGAGCCGCTGGCCGTCTGCCCCCTGTCGCCGCCTGAAGTAGTCGGCTGTGGCTGAGAACGAGTACGAGCCGTTGCCCGCGCCTCCGTCTTCCCGCAGCCAGGCTCCGATCGGCCGCTGGGCCGTAAACCTGCGACTACCGCCCGGACCGTAAAAATCACGGTAGAGCGAACTGCTCAGCCCGTAGCTTCGATAACCAGCCGCTCCCATGACTCCGGCCGTCGAATCAGCGTAACGACGGCTATCACGCAACTGCTGTTCGAGGTCGGTTCTGCCCCCGGGACTGACCTCCCTGAAATAGAGATCGTCGGTGACAGCCATGTAGTCGGCATACAGCAACAAACCCGAGTCCAGGCCCTGGCGATGCTTGCCCTGTATACTGCCGCGATCATTCGGTATCTGCCGGTTCCTGAGCTCGGGCGAGACGATTTCAGATTCCTGGTCACCGCGAATGCTCTCGTTGAAGTACTCAACGCTCAGAACGCCGGTGGTTTTGCGGGAGGGGCGATAGCGGTACTCGCCGGTGCCACCAATCCTGGCCGAGGTCTCAACGTCGAGACTGAAGGTCGCATCGCGGTGCTTGTCGATGGCCCAGAAAAAAGGCTGCGAATACAGGAAGCCACGATCATTCGAAGTACCTATGCGGGGGAACAGCAGACCGGATTCGCGGCCGAGCTTACTCGGCAGGGCCACGTAAGGCAGGTAGAGAACCGGAACTCCCCGCACGCGGAACGATGCGTTGTTGATCCTGGCGTAGCCGTCGAGGTCAACGTCGATCTCCGACCCAGATATAGACCAGTCGGGCGAGGCCCCTTCCTGCCGTTCGCAGGTACTGTAGTAGCCTCGTTTTACGCGGAAGCCGCGATCCGAGGTCTTCTCGATCCGATCGCCCCCGAACCACGCCGAGTTGTCCTTCAACCAGGCCTCGACGTCTTCGAGCGAACCGGTTTCATCGTCGAGCAGAAGCCTCGCGCTGGATGCACGAAATTCCATGTCGGGGCTGCTCAGGCTGAGCCCCGACCGCACGCTGAGCACGCCGCTTTCCTGGTCGAAACTCAGCGAACCAGTTTTGAGCAGCTTGTCGTCCCAGGTCGCGCGCACGCTGCCCTCGGCGGCCAGCAGACCACCATCATTTTCGTAAGAGATACTGTCGGCCTCGACCGAGACCTCCGCGGCCCGCGCGCCACCGATCAAGCCGAACACCAGCAGGGCAAAAATACGGAAAAATAGCAGCGACAAACCGCGCCCCGCGTTGTCCCAGCCGCTACACATCAAAGGCGTCCCTTCCCGCCGCCTCTCGGTAGAGCTCGCCAACGAGAAAAACCGACCCGGTGACCAGCACGCTCCCCTCGCGCCCAGCCGCGCTTCGCGCGCTGCGCAGACCGGCGCTAGCGGTCTCGGCGAGTTCCCACGGAAGTAGTCCATCGGCAAGGTTCACCAGCTGCCCTGGATCAAGAGCGCGCGGGTTGTCTACCGGTACGAGCACGACCCGGTCTGCAATGGGGAACAGCGAACAGGCCATCTCACCCCAGTCCTTGTCGGCCATGACCCCGAGCACGAGTACCAGCGGGCGCGGCAGGCCCAGCTCACACAGTTCCTCTACGAGGAGACTCACTGACTGCGGGTTGTGTGCTACGTCGAGTACTACCCACGGCTCGTTGGCCACCGTCTCCAGGCGTCCGGGCCAGATCACGTTCTCCAGCCCCAGCCGTAACTGCTCGTCATCGACGGGAAAGCGATCGGCCAGTACTCGAATCAACGCTGCTGCGAGACCGGCATTGTGGCGTTGGGCCTTACCCTCCAGCCCGGTTTCCGACGAGGGACCGAAGTCCCTGCCCCAGCGCAGCCAGCGCGACCCGAGCTCGCGGGCCACGCTGCCGATCACGACCTGGGGCCCCGGTTGCATACGACCGGTAACCACCGGCACACCGGCGCGAATGATTCCCGCTTTTTCCCTCGCGATTTCTTCCTCGCTGTCGCCCAGCCACTCGCAGTGGTCCAGGCCTATGCTGCTGATCACCGAGGCCACGCTTTCTACGACGCTCGTCGCGTCGAGCCTGCCTCCCAGGCCGGTTTCAAAAACCGCCATATCGAGATCAGCGAGACTGAATTCCAACAGGGCCATCAGTGTTCCAAACTCAAAGAAGGTAAGCTCTGCCTCGACCTGGCTGCCGGCCCACTTGACGCGTTCGACCAGGTCGACGACTCGGTCTTCATCTATGAAATCGGTACCCACCCGGATCCGCTCCCTGAAAGTCTGCAGGTGGGGTGAGGTAAACAGCCCACAACGATAGCCGGCCTCGCTATAGACCGAGTGGATCATGGCTGCCGTAGAACCCTTGCCGTTGGTGCCTGCCACCTGAATGGCGGGCAGTCCCCGTTCGGGATTGCCCAGGGCGCCGAGGGCCGCGTGCAACCGCTCGAGGCGAAAGTCCATTCCCCGCAGGGCGTCCAGCGAACACAGCCAGTCTATTGTCTGCTGGTACTCGCCCACGCCCGGTCAGCCGTCTATTCCACGGCGCAGGGCGGAGACGAATCGTCCAGCCTCGGCCGCGCATCGCGCCGCGCCAGCTTCGTGCATCGTCTTAACGAGGGCAGAGCCAACGATAACCAGGTCGGCGTAATCGGCCACGGCGTGGGCCTGCTCCGGGGTAGAAATACCGAATCCAACGCCGACTGGCAGGTCGGACAACTCGCGCACGCGAGCCACCTTGGCCGGAACATCGGTGGACAGGTTTGACCGCGCGCCGGTCACGCCGGTAACTGACACGAAATAAACGAAGCCGGACGAGCAACGCGACACTGTTTTTATGCGCGAATCGTCGCTGGTCGGGGCCAATAGAAAAATACTGTCCATTCCGTTGGAGCGACAAGCGGCCACCATGCCCCGGGCTTCCTCGGGAGGTAGATCTACGCAGAGCACGCCGTCGGCACCGGCGCTGACTGCATCGCGGGCGAAAGCTTCTTCACCGTAGCGGAAAAACGGATTGTAGTAGCCGAACAATACCAGGGGCACGTCGGTCCTCGCACGCAGCGAGGCGACCATTTCGAGTATCCCGTGCAGGCTGGTTCCGGCCTCCAGCGCCCGCTGGCTCGACGCCTGTATGACCGGACCGTCTGCCATGGGATCAGAAAACGGCACGCCCAGCTCAATGATATCGGCGCCGGCGTCAACCGCGGCGAGCACAGCGTCGTGGGTCTCATCTATGCCCGGATCGCCAACCGAGAAAAACGGTACCAGGGCCGTTCGGCCCTCGGCCGACAGCTTGTCCAGGCAGCGCTTGATCCGTTTTTTGCCTCTCGCCACGACGCTTCAGACCTCGATCCCGAGATACTCGGCCACCGCCGGCATGTCCTTGTCTCCACGGCCCGACAGGTTGACCACCACCACCGCATCGCGGGGCATGGTCGGTACCACTTCCAGGGCGTGGGCCACGGCGTGGGCGCTCTCAAGCGCCGGTATGATCCCCTCGAGCCGGCTCAACAGCTGCAGGGCTTCGAGTGCCTGCCTGTCGGTGACCGCAACGTAACTGGCCCGCCCCTTGTCGTGCAGCCACGAATGTTCAGGGCCGACCCCGGGATAGTCCAGCCCGGGCGCTATGGAGTGGGCCTCGCTTACCTGTCCCAGCTCGTCCTGCAGCAGGTAGGTCTTCTTGCCGTGCAACACGCCGGGAGAGCCCCGGCTTATGGATGCCGCGTGCGGACCCGCATCGAGGCCGCCGCCGGCCGCCTCCACGCCGGTCATCGCCACCGACTCGTCCTTGATGAAGGGGTAGAACATGCCCATCGCGTTGCTGCCACCGCCGACACAGGCGACCAACAGGTCGGGTAGCTTACCTTCCGCCTTGAGTACCTGCCGTCGCGCCTCCTTGCCGATGACCGACTGAAAATCCCGAACGATCAGCGGGTAAGGATGCGGGCCCATCGTGGAGCCCACGAGGTAGTAGGTATCGGCAATGTTGGTTACCCAGTCTCGCATGCACTCGTTTATGGCATCCTTGAGCGTGCGGCTGCCCGATTCGACCGGGTGTACCCGCGCCCCGAGCAACTGCATGCGAAACACGTTGAGTTTCTGCCGCTCGATATCTTCCGAGCCCATGTAAATCTCAGCGTCTACGTCCATGAGCGCGGCGACGGTGGCCGTCGCGACCCCGTGCTGGCCAGCGCCGGTCTCGGCTATGATTCGTTTCTTACCCATCTTGCGGGCCAGCAGTATCTGTCCCAGCGTGTTGTTGATCTTGTGCGCGCCAGTGTGGCAGAGGTCTTCGCGCTTGAGATAAACCCGCGCACCGCCCAGGTGCTCGCTCAGCCGCGCGGCATAATACAGGGGCGTTTCACGGTTGGCGTAGTCGCGGTAGAGACCTTTGAGTTCGGCCTTGAAGTCGGCGTCCCTGCGCACGCTGGTGTAAGCCTGCTCGAGTTCCTCGAGAGCCGGCACCAGTGTCTCGGAGACGTAGCGCCCCCCGTACTCGCCGAAGCGGCCGCGGCGATCAGGCAGAGCGGGCATTGTTTACAAACTCCATCATCAGCTTCCTATCCTTCACCCCGGGCCCGCTCTCCACTCCGCCGGCGCAGTCCACACCCCAGGGCCGCCGCGCTCGCACGAGACCCGCCACGTTGGCTGCATCGAGGCCGCCCGCGAGCACCGTACGCGAGAGGTCCAGTCCGTCGAGCAAAGCGCTGTCTATCTGCTGACCACTGCCTCCACCCAGCGGGCTGTCGAGAAGAAGCACTGCTTCCCGCTTCGCCGCCAGGGCCGCTTCTACAGAGGGCCTGTCTGCTGCTTTTACCGCGCGGATCACCGGCACTTCCCAGCCTGAGATATATTCATCGGTCTCGTCACCATGAAATTGCAGCCCGTTGATTCCTGTTTCGGCGAGAACCTGCATCACCCGGTCGCGCCCAGCATCAACAAATACACCATACACGGGAAAGCCGCGAGGTAATGCGGCCACCACTTCGGCCGCCAGGGGGTCGCTGCAGAAGCGCGAGCTGCGTTCGCAAAAGTTAATTCCTATGGCGTCGGCGCCCACCAGCCGCGCGTCGACCGCGTCTACGGGCCGGGTCACGCCACAGATCTTGACCCAGGGGCTCATGGGACAAGCAGTCCGGCGAGAGCGGCGCCGGGGTCTGCGGCAGACATCAAAGATTCGCCCAACAGGAAGGCCGTGACCCCTATCTCCTCCAGCTGGCCGAGCTCGCCCGCCTGGCCCAGCCCGCTCTCGGAAACCAGCAGCGCGCCCTCCGGCGCCAGCGGCGCAAGGCGGCGCGTAACATCGGTGCTGGTATTGAAGGTCTTCAAGTCGCGGTTGTTTATGCCTATGAGCGCCGCCCCGACGGCCGCGGCCCGTTCCATTTCAGTTTCGTCGTGGACTTCAACGAGCACGTCGAGCCCTTCTTCGTTGGCGGCGACGTAGAGCTCATCGAGCTGGCTCCCCGGCAGCGCGGCCACGATCAACAGCACCGCGTCGGCCCCGTGCGCACGGGCTTCTGTGAGCTGCCACTCATCGACCATAAAATCCTTCCGCAGAAGGGGCAGCGCGCAAGCGGCCCGCGCGTCTTCCAGGCAAGCCAGGCTACCCGAAAAGTATTCGCGGTCGGTCAACACCGACAGGCAGGCCGCTCCACCTTTCTCGTATTGTCGCGCGTGCAGGGCCGCTTCGAAGTCCTGCCTTATGACTCCACGCGACGGCGACGCTTTCTTAATCTCGGCTATTATGCGGCGCCCGGGGAGCCCCAACGCTGCAGTAAATCCGCGACGCTCCTGGCCGTAGAGTGGCAACCCGCGCAACTCAGACAAGGAGTGCTCGGCGCGTCCGCGAGAAACTTCACCGCGCTTGGTCGCCAGTATGTCATCCAGGATCACTCCCCCGCTCCACGGGTGAGGGCGACCCACTTTGCGACGAGGTCACGGGCGTCGCCGCGCTTCATAATCCGGCGGGCGAGGGCCAGGCCACCGGCTATGTCCTCGGCCTTGTCGGCCACGTACAAGGCCGCGCCAGCGTTGAGTGCCGTGATATCGGCCAGCGCACCTTCGCCACCCGAGAGTATATTTTTCAGGGTTGCCGCGTTTTCCTCGGCACTGCCGCCCGCCAGGTCATCGACACGGGCCGTTGCCACCCCCAGGGCAGAGGGGTCGATGGTGTAGCCCTCGATGCGCCCCCCCTTCAATTCCACCACAGCTGTCGGGCCCGTGGTGGTGATCTCGTCGCTGCCGTCCGAACCGTGCACAACCATCGCCCTCTCCGATCCCAGCTCAGCGAGGGCCTCGGCCACCCCGTGCAGCCATTCGCCCGAGTAAATGCCCAGCAGTTGCTGGGTAGCGTGCGCCGGGTTGCAAAGTGGGCCGGTGAGGTTGAACAGGGTCCTCACGCCCAGCTCTCGGCGTGGCCCGGCAACGTGGCGAACCGCCGGGTGGTAGCTGGGGGCAAAAAGAAACGCGAAGCCGATTTCCTCCAGCGACCGGGCCGAGACCTCGGGAGTCACGTCTATGTTCGCGCCGAGAGCCTCGAGAAGGTCGGCCGCTCCAACCTTGCCCGAGGCCGCGCGGTTGCCGTGCTTGGCAACGCGTGCCCCTCCCGCCGCCGCTACGAAAGCCGTCGCGGTGGATACGTTGAAGGTGCCCAGGCCGTCGCCGCCGGTACCACAGGTGTCGAGCAGCGGGCCCTCTACGTCCAGTGGTACAGCGCGCGCGCGCATAGCGCGGGCGGCAGCCACCAACTCGCTGCGGGTCTCCCCCTTGAGCCTCAGGGCGACGAGAAACGCGCCGACCTGGGCAGGGGTCACCTCACCGTCCATGATGAGCCCGACCGCGCGTTCCATGACCTCGGCCGACAGATCATCACCCGCCACCAGCTGCGCGAGTACCTGCTTCATCCTTTTTCCATTTGGCCGGCCTTCTCCAGCGCCAGGATCATGCCGCGAATCTTCGCCTCGCATTCGGCTTGCTCACGGCTGGGGTCAGAATCAGCAACAATCCCAGCTCCCACCTGCATGTACACCCGGCCTCCCTTGATGAGCGCGGTACGAATCGCTATGCAGGTGTCGAGATTACCGGAGTAGTCGACCCAACCCACACCACCGCCGTAGAGACCCCGCCGGGTGGGTTCGAGTTCCTCGATGATCTCCATTGCGCGGACCTTGGGCGCGCCGCTGAGCGTACCCGCTGGATGCGCAGCCGCAAAGGCGTCGAGCCTGTCGCAGTCGTCCCTCAGCTGGCCACTTACATGGGAAACGATGTGGTTCACGTGCGAATATTTCTCTACGACCATCTGTTCGTCGACACTGACGCTGCCGGTTACGGCCACCCTGCCGACGTCGTTTCGGCCCAGGTCCAGCAGCATGACATGCTCGGCCCGTTCCTTGGGATCGGCCAGCATGGCGGCGACCAGGCGGTCGTCCTCTTCGGGGGTCTTACCGCGCCTGACGGTGCCCGCGATCGGCCTCACGTGGACCCTGTCCCCGTGCACCTTGACCAGCACCTCGGGCGAAGCGCCAACCGCTATCTCGTCTTCAAGGTCGAGAAAGAACATGTAGGGTGACGGATTTATCGTGCGCAGCGCGCGGTAAATCGAAAACGGGTGGACCTGCAGCTCCTGCTCGTAACGCTGCGAGAGCACCACCTGTATTATGTCGCCCGCGCGTATGTACTCGCCCGCAGCCTCAACGCTCTCGCCGTACTGGCCGGGAGTCATGTTGGACACCGGGGAACCCTTGCCACCGGGGCCAGGCGGCGGGGTTTCTGCCACGGCTTCGGATAAAAGCCTGACCGTATCCTCCAGCTCGTCTACAGCATGGGACCACGCCTGGTCAATACCGTCGTCGTGATCCGCCGGAAAGGTGAGTTTTACCGCCGTCATCGTGTGGCGGACGTTGTCGAAAACTACGAAGGCATCGACGATCATTCCCGAGAGGTCGGCCACGCCGAGATCGTTGGTCGTGTTCTCGGGCAGTTTCTCGACGCTGCGCACGAGGTCGTAGGAAAAGTAGCCCACGAAGCCCCCGGAAAACGCCTCGAGTTCCTCGCGGTCAGCCACGCGCGGCTTACCGAGTACGCGGCCGAGCACCTCGAGTGGTTTACCCTCCATTGTTTCTTCGCGGCCATCTCTATGACTGAGCTTGCAGCTGCCCCCCTCGCAGCTCAGTGTCATCGCGGGCTTGGTACCCAGAAAACTATAACGGCCGACCTTGTCCTGCCCCTCTACACTTTCAAGCAGAAACCCGTGTCCACCAGCGTGCAGCTTGAGAAACGCGGATACCGGGGTGTCGAGATCAGCTGTGATTTTACGACAGACGGGGACAACGTCGTAATCTGCACAAAGCTGCCTGTACTCGTCGAGTGAGGGTGAAATTGTTGACAGGTTCACCGCTGATTTACCTACTGCATGGTCACGTATGCGCTTTTGAAACCGAGCTCGTCGTTACATTCATCCTGAACGACTCGCGCCTCGGTTATCGTTTGATAGCTGCCGATCCTGACCCTGTACCACGGAACGTCTTCTTCATCACCCAGTTTCACGTAGGCCTGGTAGCCTTCCTTCCGCAGCCTGTGGCCGAGTCCGTAAGCTTCTTCCCTGCTACGGGTGGCCATGAGCTGGACCGTGTAGGCATCCTCGCCCGGCGCCCGCTCAAGCTCAGCGTCGGTCAACGGCTTCTGTTCGTTGGTGGCGGCAAACAGGGCCTTCGCCAGTACCAAAGGATCCAGGGTCTCTCCGACTTCTTCGTCGGCGACATCTTCCCCACGGCCGGCATCCAGCTCGTCCACAAGATCTTGCTCCAGGTTTTCTTCAGCAGGTTGACGTTCTTCGGCTGCACTCGATTCATCGCCAGGGCTTTCTTCGCTCGAGACCTGTTTTTGAGTAGCCGACTCCAGTTTTTCCCCGGCCGGGATTTCGACAACGGCTGCCCCCTCGGGCTCGGGCTCCAGCTCGGGCTCCGGCTCTGGGTTGGCAACGGCTTCGGCTACCGGCTCGGGCTCAGTAAGCGACTCAGCGACAGGCTCCGGGGCGGCCACCGGTTCCGCGACAGGCTCGTCTACAGGCTCCAGCACGGCAACGGGTTCGGGTTCCGGCTCAAGCTGAAACTCAGGCGGCTCGGTAATCGGCACCCTGGCTACCGCCGGGTCTGCTTCCGAATGCAGGTCGGAAAGTCCACGCCCGAGGTAGAAGCCCATGAAGAAAATAAAAAGAGACGCCGCCGTAAACCCGACAGCCAGCGCGAGTAACTCGCTGAAAGAAAACTGGTAGTGCCCCCTGTTACGTCCAGCCATAACCCTACGTCCTCACATCCGCGACGGAGCGCTGATCCCCACGAGGCTGAGAGCGTTTCCGATTACCTGTTGCACCGCCTTCACCAGCAGCAGTCGGGCCGCCGTCACTTTCTTGTCATCCGATACCACCCTGTGGCGACTGTAGAACCTGTGAAAATCACCCGCCAATGCCTGCACATAGAATATCACCCTGTGCGGCTCGAACGACCTCGCGGCACTTTCAACTATGTTGGGGTAGTCGTCGAGCACCCGGACCAACGCGATTTCGTCTTCATGCTGAAGGGCCGAAAGTACGTCGGCCGTGGCTTCCGGCAGCGGGATGCCCTTGTCCTCGGCCTGCCTGAAAACGCCGGCTATCCGGGTGTGGGCGTACTGTATGTAGAACACGGGGTTCTCAGCCGTCTGCCGCCGCGCAAGCTCAAGGTCGAACTCCAGCTGAGCATCAGATTTTCGCGCGAGAAAGAAAAACCTCGCCAGGTCGGCCCCGACTTCATCGATCACGTCGCGCAGCGCCACGAACTCGCCACTGCGCTTGCCCATACGCACGGGCACACCATCGCGGGTGAGGTTGACCATCTGTACCAGCACTACATGGAGGCCCGAAGGGTCAACCCCGAGGGCTTCGAGGGCCGAGCGCACACGCTTCACGTAGCCGTGGTGGTCAGCACCCCATATATCGACCACCTTCTCCATGCCGCGCGCGAACTTCTTGCGATGGTAGCCCACGTCGGCGGCAAAATAAGTGAGTTCGCCACCGCTCTTCACCAGCGGCCGATCCTTGTCATCGCCGAAGTCGGTAGACCTGAACCACTCTGCGCCACCCTCTTCGTAGGTATGCCCCGCGTTTCTCAGTTCCTGTATGGCCGCCTCAACGGTCCCGTCGCCACGTAGCTGCTTCTCGCTGCTGAAGTTGTCCATACTGACACCGAAAGCCGCGAGGTCGTCACGGATACGGCCCAGGAGTTTGTCTCCAGCGTAATCGGCGGCAATGGCTGATGATTCTTCTTCGGGGAGCTGTTCCAGGGCGTCGCCCTTGTCCTCCCGGAGCAGACCGGCAATCTCGGTGACGTACTCACCAGGGTAACCTTCCTCTGGAAAGGCCGCGCTCTCATCGACCGCTTGCAGGTAACGCGCCAGCACCGATCGGCCGAGTATCAGCATCTGTCGACCAGCGTCGTTGACGTAGTATTCCCTCTCTACATCGTAGCCCGCGGCTTCCAGTACGCGGGCCAGGGCATCACCGGTTGCAGCCCCCCTGCCGTGGCCGACATGCAGGGGACCCGTGGGGTTAGCCGACACGAACTCGACCTGCACGCGGCGGCCCTCGCCCAGGTTTACGCGACCAAAGCCATCCCCTTTTTCAAGAATATCGCGCAGCCTCTCCCGCCAGGCATCAGCGCTGAATGTAACATTGATGAAACCCGGGCCAGCGATTTCTACCGATTCGACGCGGGGATCGTTTATCTGCGCGACCAGAATTTCGGCGATTTTACGCGGCGGCTTGCGCTCAGAGCGGGCGAGCAACATCGCCACGTTACAAGCAAGATCACCGTGCCCCTGTTCACGGGGCTTCTCGACCACCACCGGGGTGGGGTCGGCCAGCTCCAACTCGCCCGCGCCACCAGCCGCGGCCAGCGCATCCCCGAGAAGAGACTGTAGGAGTTCTCTCACCTACCCCACCCTTGCGGTGGGCATCAGTCGCCTGTGCTTTCGGGCGCCGCGGCCTGCTCCGTCAACTCGATACGCGACAGCGCAGCGTTATCGCCCTTGCGCCTGCCCAGCTTGATGATCCGGGTGTATCCGCCTTCGCGCTGCATGAAACGCGGGGCCACGTCATTGAACAGCCTTGCCAACGCCGAATCAGTGCGGACAAAACGCCGGGCCTGCCTGCGCGCGGCCACCGTCTGCTTTTTGCCCAGGGTGATCATGCGATCGGCCACGCGGCGCAGCTCCTTGGCCTTGGCGTCAGTGGTGGTGATTCCGCCCAGGTCGATAAGCGAAGTCACCATGTTACGAAACATGGCCTTGCGGTGAGACGAATTCCGTCCCAGCTTTCTTCCAACCTTCTGGTGTCGCATTTCTCAGAAAGTCTCCTGCTCCAAGCGAAGTTTGTCGAGCGCGTCGCGTTCGGGGAAATTATCCAGGCGCGTGCCCAGGTTCAGTTCCATCGTTATGAGAAGGTCCTTAATCTCGAGCAGCGATTTACGACCGAAGTTCTTGGTCTTGAGCATCTCCCCTTCACTCTTCTGCACCAACTCACCGATGTACTTGATATCAGCGTTCTGCAGGCAGTTGGCCGAGCGCACCGAGAGGTCCAGTTCATCGACACAACGGTAAAGGGCGTCGCTGAACGACTGCGATGACGTGACTTCTTTCTCCGCCTGGGCCTCAATTTCGTTCACATCAAAGTTAATGAACACCTGCACCTGGTCCTGCAGTATGCGGGCCGCCAAGGCCACGGCATCGTCAGGACGCACGCTGCCGTCTGTCCACACCTGCAACGACAGCTTGTCGTAGTCGGTACGTTGGCCCACGCGGGCACCGGTGACAGCAAAGTTAACGCGGCTTATCGGCGAGTAAGCGGTGTCCAGCGTGATGGTGCCCACCGGTGCGCTCTCTTCGCGATTACGGTCCGAGGTAAGGTAACCGCTGCCGCGCTTGACCACCAAGTCCATCTTGAGCGATGCCCCGGGGGCCAGGGTCGCAATAACGAATTCGGGGTTAAGCACCTCGACCTCGGGACCGAACTGCAGGTCACCGGCGGTCACCTGACCTTCGCTGGAGCCCTCAAGCGTGCCCTCGTGCCTCTGCCCTTCGAAGACCCGCAGGCGGACTTCCTTGAGGTTGAGCGCGATATCGGTGACGTCTTCCTTGACGCCGTCGATGGTCGAGAACTCGTGCAGTACGTCGTGAATAAAAACGCTCGAAATCGCAGCGCCCTTCAACGATGCCAGCAGGGTGCGACGAAGCGCATTACCAACCGTGGTGCCAAACCCTCTCTCGAACGGCTCCAAGTCAAAACGACCGTAGCCATTAGTAAGTTCCTTGACCTCAATTTCGGGCCTTGAAAGATCCTTCCAGTTATCCAACATCAGTAACGTGCCTCCAGTGTCCGTAGTCGCCAATGACGACCTGCCGAACAGTTATTTAGAATAAAGCTCAACGACCAGCCGTTCGTTCACGGCGAGCGGCAGTTCTTCCCGCACGGGAATTCGAACCACCTTTCCGGACAATGCGTCCGCGTTGAGTTCGAGCCATGAAACAGTCTCGTGGCGTTGGGCCAACCCCAGCGCCTCGGCGAAAACCTGTTTCCCCTTGCTTTTTTCGACTACAGATATCTCGTCGCCTTCGCTCGTCAGGTAGGAAGGTATGTTGACCTTACCACCGTTGACCGCGAAGTGGCCGTGGCGAATCAGCTGGCGAGCTTGCGCCCGCGAACCGGCCAAACCCAGCCTGTACACCATGTTGTCGAGCCGCCTCTCGAGAAAAGTGAGCAGCGCCTCACCGGTCACGTCACGGGATTTCTCGGCCATGGTGAAGTATCGCTTGAACTGCTTCTCGAGCAGACCGTACATCCGCTTGAGCCGCTGCTTTTCGCGAAGCTGAACCGCGTATTCCGATATCTTGCGCCTACGTCCCTGGCCGTGCTGCCCGGGAGCGTAATTGCGACGCTCAATCGCACACTTGTCGGTGAAACAACGCTCACCCTTGAGAAAAAGTTTTGTCCCCTCTCTGCGGCAAAGCCTGCAGACGGGATTAGTATATCTTGCCACTTTCTGGTTTCCTCCCGGTCAGACCCGGCGCTTCTTCGGCGGCCGGCAGCCGTTGTGTGGAATGGGGGTCACGTCACTTATGGTGTTAACCTGCAGGCCGGCAGCCCCGAGGCCCCTTACGGCAGACTCGCGGCCACTGCCCGGTCCCTTGATGCGGACGTTCACCGTACGCATGCCCATGTCGACCGCGCTGCGCCCGGCCTTCTCGGACGCCTGCTGGGCAGCAAACGGCGTACCCTTCCTCGAGCCCTTGAAGCCCGAAGCTCCGGCGCTGTTCCACGCCACGACGTTCCCCGCGGGGTCCGTTATGGTTATGTGAGTATTGTTGAAAGTCGCACGTATGTGGGCAATGCCCACTGCTACCGTGCGCTTGGTCTTTTTCTTCTTGCTCTTGTTCTTTGTTGCCATGTTTCTTTCCGTATCGTTTTCCTCGCGGTGTATACCACCGCTTGAAAGTTATTTCCTCGGCGCGATCTTCTTACCGGTTATGGCCTTGCGAGGACCTTTTCTGGTGCGCGCGTTAGTACTGGTACGCTGGCCCCTGACGGGAAGACCACGCCTGTGCCGCAACCCCCTGTAACAGCCGAGGTCCATGTAACGCTTGATGTTCATAGCGATCTCTCGCCGAAGATCACCCTCTACCTGGTAGCTCCCGTCGAGCACGCTCCTTATGGCGTTGATCTGTTCATCCGCCAGGTCATCGCTCTTCGTAGCGCGATCGATACCCGCCGCGTCGAGAATCTTTCCCGCCGAGCTCCTGCCAATTCCGAAAATCGCGGTCATCGCTATGTCCATGCGCTTTCCGTGGGGAAGATCTACTCCAACTATTCTAGCCATCAGGCCATTTCTCCTGTTCCCGGTTCAATGCCGGCTGGTCCAAGGCAGATCATCCCTGCCTCTGCTTGTGCCGGGGATTCTTACAGACCACGCGCACAACCCCCTTGCGCTTGATGACCTTGCAGTCCTTGCACATCTTCTTTACCGACGCTCTTACTTTCATGACGATGCCTCTTCAGCCGCGGCCGTTAAAATCTGCGGCCCCTCATCCGTTATGGCCACCGTGTGCTCAAAATGGGCCGAACGCCGGCCGTCAGTTGTAACGGCAGTCCAGCCATCTTCTTTCACACGCACCCCGTAACCGCCGGCGTTTATCATCGGCTCAATGGCCAGCACCATGCCGACTCTCAGTGCCTGTCCGCGCCCGCGCTTTCCAAAATTGGGCAGCTGCGGGTCTTCGTGCAAAGCCCTGCCTATGCCGTGACCGACAAAAGAGCGTACAACCGAAAAGCCCCCGCCCTCGGCCACTTCCTGCACGGCAGCACCCACGTCTCCGAGCCGCTGCCCGGGCCTCATCTGCTCGATGCCCGCCTCCATGCTGCGCCTGGTAACTTCGACCAGTCGTCGGGATTCCTCGTCGGTTTCGCCCGCGACCACGGTCACGGCCGAATCACCGTAGTAGCCTTCTTTCTCGACGCCAAAATCCAACGAGACGAGGTCTCCCTCTTCTATGGGACGGTCGCTGGGAATCCCGTGCACGACCTCGTCGTTCACCGAGGCACACAACACGGCAGGATAAATAGCGTCGCCCACCTGGTAGTTCTTGAACGCCGAACGACAACCAGCAAGCGATATCATGCGCTCCGCCTTGCTATCGAGCTCAGTCGTGGTGACACCCGGCGCGACCATCGCCGCCAGCTCACGGAGAATATCGGCCACCACTGCACCCGCAGCGCGCATCTTGCCGATCTCGACCTCTGATTTGAGCTCAATCATTTCAGCCGCCCAGCGCCTCGAGGATGCGTTCCGTAACCTCACCCGGTTTACCGGTGCCGTCAATCTTGTTGAGAATCCCTTTCTCACCGTAAAACCCCAGCAAGGGCGCGGTCTGGTCCCTGTAGATACCAAGCCGGGCCCTGACCGAGTCTTCGACATCGTCAGCCCTCTGCTCAAGGGTCCCCTCGCAAGAGTCGCACACCCCCTGACGCGATGGAGGGCGGAACTCGAGGTGGTGCAATCGCCCGCAATCAACGCAGGACCTGCGCCCACACAAGCGTCGGATCAGCTCGTCTTCGGGTACGTCCAGCGCCACGACGTAATCGAGCTCGTAGCTGCCGCTGTCCGAAGCTGTATCAAAAGCACTGGCCTGGGCCAGGGTGCGCGGAAACCCGTCCAGCAGGTAGTTGTCGCGACCGTGTCCGTTGAGTTGTTCGTCTACCAGGCCCAGTACCAGGTCGTCGGGCACGAGTTTGCCCTCGGCCATCACGGCTGCAGCTGCCACGCCGAGCTCGGATCCGTCCTTGACGGCCGCGCGCAGGAGTTCACCCGTAGATACGTGTGCCGAACCAAAACGTTCGCGCAATACTGCACCCTGGGTTCCCTTGCCGCAGCCGGGAGGGCCAAGAAGAGCCATTCTCACCCTGTCCTCCCGCGCGCCCTGCCACCGCGCGACATGAATCCTTCATAGTTACGTTGAATGAGATGGGCCTGCATCTGGGACACCGTGTCGATAGCAACACCAACTACGATCAGCAGCGCCGTACCACCAAAGAAAAACGGCACGTTGAAACGACTGATCAGTATGGTTGGAAGCACGCACACAATTGAAACGTAGATCGCCCCCCCGAGGGTGATGCGCGTGAGAATGCGATCAATGTACTCGGCCGTGCGCTTACCCGGCCTGATCCCGGGTATAAAGCCACCGGCCTTCTGCATGTTCTCCGCGACGTCGTCGGGTTTGAAGGTGACGGCAGTGTAGAAGTAGCAGAAGAATATAATCGCGGCGACGTAAACGATGTTGTAAAACAAGCCGCCCGGCTGCAGGAAGTCGGCCGCTCTCTGGAACGCCGGGTGCTGGACAAACTGGGCAATGGTACCCGGAAAGATGAGCAGCGAGGATGCAAAAATCGGAGGAATTACGCCAGCCGTGTTTACCTTCAACGGCAGGTGGGTGCTCTGGCCGCCATACATCTTGCGACCGACCACGCGCTTGGCATACTGCACCGGGATGCGCCTCTGGGCCCGCTCAACGAAGATGATGATGCCGATAACGCCGATCATCATGGCCGCGAGAAAGACCAGCACGAGAACCCCGAGCTCACCCTGCCGGGTAAACTGGAAGGTAGCTCCTATGGCCGAGGGAATCGCCGCGACGATGCCCGCAAATATTATCAGGCTGATGCCGTTGCCTATGCCCCGCTCGCTGATCTGCTCGCCCAGCCACATGATAAAAACCGTGCCCGAACAGAGCGTCAGCATCGTCATCAAGCGGAAACTCCAGCCCGCGTCGTACACCACCGAGCCGCCGCCGCCGGGCGTCTGTATCTGCTCGAGGCCCATGGAGATAAACAGCCCCTGTACCAGCGCCAATCCGACCGTGCCGTAGCGGGTGTACTGGGTAATCTTGCGTCGGCCCTGCTCGCCTTCCTTCGAAAGACGTTCGAGGTGAGGCACCACGAGGGTCATCAGCTGCAGGATAATCGAAGCCGAAATGTAGGGCATTATGCCGAGGGCGAAAATCGAGAACCTCTCCAGCGCGCCGCCGGAGAACAGGTTGACCATGCCGAATACGGTCGCCTGGGCGGCCTTGAAGAACTCGCCCAGTGCTTCGCCGTCGATACCCGGAGTGGGCACCGCGACGCCGAGACGATAGATCGCCAGCATGGCGAGCGTAAACCCGAGACGACGCCTCAGCTCGGGTATGCGCGGAAGGTTCTGTATTCCCTCAAACACCGGCCGCTATTCTCCCGACTCCGAAGGCGAAGTAGCTTCAGTGTCAGAACTGGAATTGCTGCGGGTCTTTTTAGCAGCACCCGTGACAAGCTCGACGCTGCCACCGGCACTTTCTATTGCTGCCTGGGCTGGCTTGGAAAACGCGTCGAGCTTGACGGTGAGGCCGTGCGACAGCTCGCCGTTGGCCAGCACCTTGACCGGGAGGCCCCGCTTGGCGAGCCCCCGCGCCCTGAGCGCCTCAACATCGACTACCGTGCCCGCGTCAAACTCGGCCAGGTCGACAAGCCCTATTACCTGGTAAGCGACCCTGAAGGGGTTTTTAAACCCCCGCTTGGGGAGGCGTCGCGAGAGCGGCATCTGGCCGCCTTCAAATCCAGGCGACACGTTGCCACCGGCCCTCGAGCCCTGGCCCTTGTGCCCGCGTCCAGCGGTCTTGCCATGTCCCGAACCGGGACCGCGGCCTATCCTTCGGCGTTTTTTCCGCGAACCCGGCGCCGGCTTCATTGAATCGAGCTGCATCGACTACTCCTCTACCTTCACGAGGTGCAGAACCTTGTTTATCATTCCGCGGACCTCCGGTGTTTCCCTCAGCGCCGCACTACGGCCACGCCTCAATAAGCCAAGACCCCTGAGCGTCGCGCGCTGTCGCTTGGTGCAGCCGATAAAGCTGCCGGTCATGTGCACCCGAATCATTTTTTCAGAAGAAGACATTGTTCTCTCTCCACCACCGCTCTCAGCGTATGCCTGACAGGACCTTTCCCCGCAGGGCCGCTATATCTTCCGGTTTCACCAACGAAGTGAGCGCGTCCATCGTAGCCCGCACCATGTTCATGGCGTTGTGGGAGCCGAGACACTTGGTGAGAATGTTCTGCACTCCCGCCAGCTCTACGACCGCACGTATACCACCACCGGCTATGACACCGGTTCCCGCAGAGGCCGGCTTAAGCAGCACCTTTCCAGCGCCGCAGTGCCCGATTACTCCGTAGGGTATGGTGCCGTCCTGTATGGGCACAGTCACCAGGTTTTTCCTGGCCCTTTCAACACCTTTGCGTATAGCCTCAGGCACTTCCTTGGCCTTGCCCAGGCCGAAACCCACCTGCCCATCGCCGTCGCCAACGACCACCAATGCTGAAAAGCCGAAGCGCCTGCCGCCCTTGACGACCTTGGCAACCCGGTTGATGTAAACAACGCGTTCCTTGAACTCGGTCGCTTCCGCGCCGCCTTCCCTGCTCTGAGTCTCTCGCCTGGCCACTTATACTCTTGCTCCCGCTCGAACTTTCACAACTGAAGTCCCGCTTCCCGCGCGCCCTCTGCAACGGCGCGTACACATCCGTGGAATCGATAACCGTTGCGGTCAAAAACCACAGCGTCTATCGACAGTTCTTTACATCGACCCGCGATCTCGCGGCCCAGTTCGCCGGCTGTCGCCACCCCTCCGACAAGTTTCTTGCCTTCGCCGCCCGACGCCATCGTCGACGCCGAAGCCAGGGTGCGCCCGCTCTCGTCCGATATGATCTGCAGGTAAAGGTGCTTGTTAGACCTGAACACGCATAAGCGCGGACGCTGGTCCGTACCGACGACCCTGCGCCTGACCCTCGCCCGGCGTCGTTGCCTGGCCACTCTTCTTTCTGCTGAATTTCCCAAAACTTCTTTCCTTGCCTACACGGCCCTTGCCTAGGCAGCGGCCGTCTTGCCAGCCTTTCGTCTAACCTGCTCGTCGCTGTAACGTACTCCCTTACCCTTGTAAGGCTCCGGCGGCCTGAGCGCCCTGATTTCTGCTGCGACCTGGCCGACCTTCTGCCGGCTCGACCCACTGATCGTAATCGTTGTCTGCTCGGCCACCGCGGCTTCTATACCCTCGGGCAGCTGGTAAATAACCGGGTGCGAAAAACCGAGGGTGAGGTGTACAAGGTCGCCCTTGACGTCGGCCCTATAGCCGACACCGGTGATCAACAAGATCTTTGAAAACCCCGAAGTAACACCACCAACCATGTTTTCGACCAGCCGGCGCGCGAGCCCGTGTCCCATGCGCTGCTCTCGACTGTCATCGGCGCGCTCAACAACTACTCCCGCGTCGCCTATGGCGACCGAAATGCCGCCCGGCATCTTCTCAGACAGCGAGCCCTTAGATCCCTCGACGTTGACAACCTGGCCGTCCACGCTGACCTTTACGCCGTCCGGGACAGCGATCGGATTTCTACCAGTACGAGACAAACTACCAGACCTCGCAGATTACTTCGCCGCCGACGTTTTGCTTGCGGGCTTCGCGGTCCACCAACATGCCCGAAGGCGTAGACAGCACGCTTATACCAAGACCATTTCTCACCCGCGGAGCGTCGCTGGCCCCCGAGTAAACCCTCAGGCTCGGCCTGCTCACGCGGCGTACACCGGTAATCGCGGGTATACCATCTTCGTTGTAGCGAAGGGTGATAAGAATTTTGCGCGTAACACCCTCGCCCTCGGCTACGGCCTGGTTTATGTAACCCTCGTCCACCAGCAGGGTAGCCAGTCGCTCCTTGAAGCTGGACCAGGGCATCTCAACCTCGGCGTGGCCCGCCCTGACGGCATTGCGCACCCTGGTGAGGAAATCGGCTATAGGATCGCTCATCGACATCGTACGTTTTCCTCTTTACCAGCTGGCCTTTATCAGGCCCGGAACCAAGCCCTGGAGGGCCAACGAGCGCAGACAGATCCTGCAGAGCCGAAACCGCCGGTACACGCTGCGCGGACGCCCGCACTGCTGGCAACGGGTGTAACCGCGCACGCTGAACTTGGGCTTCCTTTTCGCCTTGGCGATCATTGACTTCTTCGCCACTTAAAATCTCTCCTCCATAACAACTAACCCTCGGCCCTCGGGCCAGACTCGCTTAATCTCTCAGCGGAAGCCCGAAGTGCTTCAGCAATGACCGGCCTTCATTGTCGTCGACCGCCGTAGTGACCAGGCTCACGCTCATTCCCTTGGTGACGTCGACCCTGTCGAGGTCCACTTCCGGAAAAATAGAGTGATCCCTCAAACCTATCGTGTAGTTTCCGCAGCCATCGAACGCCTTGGGGTTAAGACCCCGGAAATCACGAACCCTGGGAAGGGCAACATTAATCAAGCGATCCAGGAACTCGTACATCCGCGCGCGGCGCAAGGTCACGGTGACACCAATGGGCATGCCTTCCCTGAGTTTGAAATTGGCAATCGACTTACGGGCCTTGGTCACCAGCGGCCTCTGGCCGGTAATGAGACCAAGCTCGGTGACCGCGTCTTCGATGATCTTGGGATTGGCAACAGCAGCACCCAGCCCGATATTGAGCACTACCCTGTCCATCTTCGGCACCCGCATGACAGACTTTACCCCCAGCTCCTCTTTGAGCTGGTCGACAATCTCGTCTTCGAATTGAACCTGTAATCTAGGCTTGTTGGTCTTCTCGCTCATCGTCCGCTCGACTCCCTCACGAACCAGCCAGGAGCTCGCCGCTCCTGCGTGCTACCCGGGCCCGTGCGCCGTCCTTGAGCTGGGTGCGCCCAACCCGGGTCGGCTTGTTTGTCTTGGGGCAGATCGGCATGACGTTGGACGCATGCACGGAAGCTTCCTTCTCCACGATACCGCCGGGCTGCTGCGGCCCGCTAGCCTTGCTATGCCGCTTTACCATGTTGATGCGCTCCACCAACACGCGCTCGCCGTCATCAACAACCTTGACGATTTTACCCGTCTTTCCTCGGTCTTTGCCGGTCGTTACCAGCACCGAATCACCTTTTTTTAATCTCGACTTAGCCATCACCCTGTTCTGCTTAAAGCACCTCCGGTGCCAGGGACACGATCTTCATAAAACGCCGTGCCCTCAGCTCCCTGGCCACGGGGCCAAAAATTCTTGTCCCGAGCGGTTCACCCTGGTTGTCCAGTATGACCGCCGAGTTTGTATCAAACTTGATATATGAACCGTCGGCGCGACCCATTTCCTTGGCCACACGCACGACGACAGCCTTGACAACGTCCCCCTTGGAGACCTTGCCACCGGGTATCGCCTCTTTGACGGTCACGACGATAACATCGCCGACCCGCGCGTAGCGACGACGGCTACCACCGAGCACTTTGATACAAAGCACGCGGCGAGCACCCGAATTGTCAGCTACGTCCAGTACGCTCTCAGTCCCGATCATGACTCTTCTGTTTCCGTTGTCCCTTGCTCGGCAGAACCCGCGGTGTCGACCGGTCCGGCACCCTGGTCGGCCGAATGTTCAATCACCTCGCGCAAACGCCATCGTTTGTTCCTGCTCAACGGGCGGCTCTCGGCAATCAAGACCCGGTCACCCTCTCGACAGATGTTTTCTTCGTCGTGCACCATGAAACGCTTCGAGCGTTGTATGTACTTGTGGTAACGCCGGTGTTTGAACCGCCTCTTGATCACGACGACCACGGTCTTGTCCATGGCGGTGCTCACTACAACGCCCTCGCGTGTGCGATGCCTCTGCCGGTCCGTTGTCTCAGCCGACGCCTGCGTCTCTATCTTTTCCTGCTCAGGCATTGCCCTGCTCTCCCGTTTCGCCAACGCGCTCGTTCAGCACCGTGAGCACCCTCGCCAGGTCGTGGCGCAAGGTGCTTGGAAGCGCCGTTTTATCCAACCGACGCGAGTACCGCTGCATGTTGACCCTGGCGATTTCGCCGCGGATCTCATCGGCCTTGCCGATCAGCTCCGCCTCGCTCATTTTCCTGAAATCACTCGCTCTCATGGATGTCCTCCCTAATGCAGAAGCGGGTAGAAACCGACAGCTTATGCCCTGCCAACCTCATCGCTTCACGCGCCAGTTCGGGATTCACTCCCTCGAGCTCAAAAAGCATCCGCCCCGGTTTTACCTGGCATACCCAGCCTTCCGGAGAACCCTTGCCCTTACCCATGCGAACCTCCGCAGGCTTGCTGGTGTAGGGGATGTCCGGAAAGATCCGTATCCACACACGCCCCCCACGCTTCACGTGGCGGGTTATCGCAATACGCGCGGCTTCTATCTGCCGTGCAGATATTCTTGCCGTACCCGTAGACTTGAGCCCGTAGTCGCCAAAGGCCAGCGTGTTGCCACGCCAGGAAAGCCCCTTGTCGCGGCCCTTGCCTTTCTGCATTTTACGGTACTTGGTTTTTTTTGGAGCAAGCATCGTTCAGACCCCACCCGGGGTACCAGTGTCATCGCCGCCACCGGGAGACTTATCGCCCCGGTAGACCCATACCTTGACGCCAATAACGCCAAAGGTCGTGCGAGCCTCGGTAAATCCATACTGCACGTCTGCACGCAGGGTGTGCAGCGGAACGCGGCCATCGCGGTACCACTCGGTGCGGGCAATATCGTGGCCACCCAGGCGTCCACCCGACTGTACCCTTATGCCACCGGCGCCCATTCTCATGGCCCGCGAAACGCTTTCTTTCATGGCGCGCCGGAACATGACCCGCCTCTCGAGTTGCATTGCTATATTCTCGGCCACCAGCTGGGCGTCAAGGTCCGGTTTACGGATCTCGTGGATCTCGATGAAGCTTTCCTTTCCCGCAATCGAGACAAGGTCCTTCTTGAGCTTCTCTATCTCGGCGCCCTTCTTACCGATCACGATACCGGGCCTCGCGGTAAAAATATTGACCTTTACCTTGTCAGCCGCCCGCTGGATCTCGATCCGCGAAACGCCGGCAAAGCGAAGCTGCTTGCGCAAAAACTTACGTATCTCCAGGTCCTGGTGCAGCAGCTCGGCGTAATCCTTGTCTGCGTACCACCGGGAATCCCACGTCTCGGTGTAACCGAGCCTGAAGCCCTTAGGATGTGTTTTCTGTCCCACTCTATTTCCTGTTTGTCACGGTTCTGTCTGAACCGCGGCTTTTCAGCCCTGTTCGTCCACCACCACTGTTATGTGGCTTGTTCTTTTGGCAATCGGCGTCGCCCGTCCCTGGGCACGGGGGCGCCAGCGCCAGGTTATCGGCCCACCGTCTACCCAGGCCCGCTTCACCACGAGCTGATCGACATCCACGTTCTGGGTGTCGCGAGCGTTGGCAATGGCTGACCGCAGGGTATCACCGATAATGGCCCCGGCCTTCTTCTCACTCAGGTCAAGGATCGCGAGGGCATCGGAAACCGGCAGTCCGCGAACCTGGTTCACCACCAGTCTCGCTTTGCGCGGCGACAACTTAGCGTAACGCAATACGCAACGACTCTCCACCTACCTGACCTCGCCCTTTCTTGTGCCGGTGTGCCCGCGGTAGGTCCGGGTGGGAGAAAATTCCCCGAGCTTGTGCCCGACCATATCTTCCGAGACCAGTACCGGTATGAACTGCTTGCCGTTGTGAGTGGCGATCGTGTAGCCCACCATGTCTGGCGTCACCGTTGAACGGCGCGACCAGGTGCGTATCGGCCGCCTGTTACTCACGTCCTGCGCTTCTATCTTTTTCATCAGATGAGCGTCCACGAACGGTCCCTTTTTAATTGATCTAGGCAATTCAGTCCTTCCTCCGTTTACCTGGCGCCGTCACTTGCTCTTCCGACGCGCCACAATGTACTTGTCGCTGTGACGCTTGCCCCTGGTCCTGTAGCCCTTGGTCGGTTTGCCCCACGGCGTGGTGGGGTGATTTCCCTTCGACCGGCCCTCACCACCACCGTGCGGGTGATCGACCGGGTTCATGGCAATACCCCGGACACTCGGCCTGCGTCCAGCCCAACGAGAGCGACCGGCCTTGCCAATCTTGACGTTCTCGTGCTGCTGGTTACCCACCGACCCTATGGTCGCCCGGCACACCCCCCTCACATTGCGAAGTTCACCCGAGGGCAGTCGCAGCAGTACGAAGTTGCCCTCGCGGGCCACGATCTGGGCTCCGGTGCCGGCGCTGCGCGCCAGGGCGGCTCCTGCACCCGGCTTCAACTCTATGGCATGGACCACGGTTCCCAACGGTATCGAGCCCAGCTCCATGGTGTTGCCAACCTTTATGTCCGAGCCCTCGCCGGCGATTACGGTGTCGCCCACCGACAAGTTTGCAGGCGCGAGGATGTAAGTCTTGGCGCCGTCAGCGTAGTGCAGCAGCGCGATCCTGGCCGAGCGATTGGGATCGTACTCGATCGAAGCAACCTTTGCCGGCACACCATCCTTGCGGCGACGGAAATCCACCAGCCGGTAGCGACGCTTGTGCCCGCCCCCGCGGTGCCTCAGCGTTATGCGCCCGTTTACGTTGCGGCCACCCGAACGGTTCTTTCCTCTGGTCAGCGATTTCTCGGGAGTCGAGCGCGTGATCTCCTCGAAATCGAGGCTGGTCTGGAAGCGCCTGCCGGGCGAAGTTGGTTTGTAGATCTTGATAGCCATCGTCTATTATCTTTCCCTGCTGCGCTATACGCGCCTCAGACCTTCTCCAGGAGGTCCATGACCTCACCCTCAGCCAAGGTCACGTAAGCCTTCTTCCACGCCTTCTTGCGACCGAGCACAGTGCCCCGCCTGACCTTGCGCCCCAGGTAATTCATCGTACGCACCGAGGCCACCTTGACCTCGAAGAGTTTCTCCACGGCTTTCCGTATGTCGTCTTTACCGGCACGGGTATCCACCTCGAACACGACCTGGCCGTACTCGCTCACGTCGGTACCCTTCTCGGTAACCATCGGCGCCTTTATTACGTCGCGAAGTTCCATGTCAGGCAGCCAGCCTCCGTTCGATTGCTTCGACCGCGGCCGGCACGAGCAGCAGGGTCTCGTGCTTGAGCAGGTCGTACACGTTTACGCCATCGACGAGCACCACGCTGACGCCGGGCAGGTTGCGAGCCGACAATGCCACGTTGGCGTCCATCTCAGCCAGGACCACCAGCACAGTACCCGACACCGACAGCGAATTGAGCAGCTCTTTCATCTGCCTGGTACGCGGTGCTTCGAAGGAAAAATTATCCACTACCTTGACCTGCCCGTCCCTGGCTTTCTGCGACAGGGCACTGGCAAGCGCTGCTCGCCTCGCCTTGCGCGGCAAGCGGTAGCCGAAAGATCGCGGCTGTGGGCCGAAGGTTGTACCGCCACCTCTCCAGATCGGTGAACGGTTGCTGCCGGCACGTGCGCGACCGGTGCCCTTCTGCTTCCACGGCTTGGCGCCACCGCCACGAATCTTGCCACGGGTCTTGGTCGCCGCCGTTCCGGCCCGGCTCGAAGCCCGCTGGGCCAGGACCTGGTCAAACATGAGGTAGTCGTTCACCCGGCTGCTGAATGCCTTGGGAAGAGACAACCGCGATACTTCCTTGTTAGCAGAATCCACCACCGAGACTTCCACCGGCTCTATCTCGCGGCGTCTGCCCGCACCTGTCTTTATCTCAGCCATGCCTGTTTATCCCTTCACCGCCGGACGAATAAGAACCCGGCCGTTACGTGCACCGGGAACACCACCCTTAAGAAGAATCACTTCGTCCTCGCTCCGTACTGCGACGACCGTCAGGTTCTGTATGGTGCGTTTCAACGCCCCCATCTGCCCGGGCATCTTCTTGCCCTTAAAAACCCTGCCCGGGTAAGCGCAAGCACCGATACCGCCCGGACCACGAAAGGATTCGTGGGTACCGTGGGTGGCCGTCTGGCCGGCAAACTTGTACCTGCGCACCACGCCGGAAAAACCACGACCCTTGCTGCGCCCGGTCACGTCAACAAGATCACCGACAGAGAAGACGTCGGCCGCACTTATAGACTGGCCTACTTCGTAGGCCGAGGGATCATCGACCAGCAACTCGGCGAGCATCTCGAAGTCGCTGCGCCCAGAAGGTGACATCTGTCCGCGCACTGCCTTGCTGATCCGTTTTTCCTTACGTTTGCCGGAACCGATCTGTATCGCGTTGTAGCCGTGGGTTTCTTCGTCAAACACGCGCACGACAGTCACGGGTGTCGCGCGCACAACTGTCACGGGCACCGACTGACCACCGTCGTCAAAAACACGGGTCATTCCAATCTTGGTTCCAATTACTGCAGCCATTTTCTCTTCTCGATAAGCAGCCGCTACTGCAGCCGTATCTCCACGTCCACGCCGGCCGGAAGGTCCAGCTTACCCAGCGAATCAATCGTCTGGTTAGTCGGCTCCAGTATGTCGATGAGCCTCTTGTGGGTTCTGATCTCAAACTGCTCGCGCGACTTCTTGTCAACGTGCGGCGAGCGGTTAACCGTAAAGCGCTCTATCCGGGTAGGCACCGGAACCGGGCCCGAAACAGTCCCCCCGCCCCTGCGAACGGCATCCACTATCTCCTTGACCGACTGGTCCAGGATACGGTGATCGTAACCCTTGAGGCGTATTCTTATGCGCTGGCTTGTCATTTATTTTTCTCCACCGCCTCCGCCTACTCGGTGATCTTGGTGACCACGCCGGCTCCCACCGTGCGGCCGCCTTCGCGGATGGCAAAACGAAGCCCGTCGTCCATCGCTATGGGGGTGATCAACTCAACGGCAACCGT
>Ga0114993_10000295_pt1 | contig 57975 bp, 55 predicted proteins | sample ArcticOcean_MG_C_FD_87042 | JGI IMG/M metagenome (GOLD analysis project Ga0114993, IMG submission 87042) | Marine microbial communities from western Arctic Ocean - ArcticOcean_MG_CB2_150 | ecosystem: Environmental > Aquatic > Marine > Oceanic | place: Arctic Ocean: Canada Basin | collected... | reverse complement strand
CTGCGACAGGTTCTGCGACAGGTTCTGCGACAGGTTCTGCGACAGGTTCTGCGACAGGTTCTGCGACAGGTTCTGCGACAGGTTCTGCGACAGGTTCTGCGACAGGTTCTGCGACAGGTTCTGGTGATTTTATTTCTGTTTTATTAGTAGAAGTTTGTTTTCTTGACGTTCTATGTTTTTGGAGACAGTCTTTGCAGTAAACTGGTCTGACTTCATCTGGTTTGAATGGTACTTCACATTCATTACCACAGTCTGAACAGTTAGTTTTGTGCATTTCTCGTTCGTCTTTTTGTTCTGATTTCATGTTCCTAACTAAAAGAGAGTAACCAAATCACATCTATAAACTTTTCCGATGCTTATCAAATCTACTGTAAAGTAGGGAAATAATCAAAGTTAATAATTGTAGTTTAGAATAGAATATGTAAAATAATTGAAGAGTGGAATTGCATTTTTATCAGGAGGGAAGGACTCGGTACTATCCATGCATTTAGCGCATAATCAGGGAATTAAGATTACGGGAATAATGACAATGATACCAGAGGATCAAGAAAGTATGCTGTATCATACACACAATATTAATCTTGTTAAAACAATAGCAGAAGTCACAGGTTTGAATTGGATTCCAGTTAGTGCGTCAAAAGACAGAGAGATAGAAGCATTAACAGAGGCGTTAAGTAAACAGAAATCAAAATATTTAATCACCGGTGGAATAGAATCAAATTTTCAGAAAAAGAAGTTCGATAATGCATGTGAAGAAACAGGAATGGAACACTATGCGCCATTATGGGGAATTACACCTGAGAATTTATATCAAAAGATATTAGAAAATAAATTAGATGTAATAATAGTTTCAGTCGCAGCGCTTGGGCTAGAAGAAGAATGGTTAGGAAGACATTTAGATAAAAAGAGTATAGAAGAATTACTTGGTCTTGCAAAGAAATATAGGTTTAATGCAGTTGGAGAAGGAGGAGATTTAGACACGTTGGTACTTGATGGTCCACTTTATTCAAGTAAGCTTGAGCCTATAGAATCGAAAAGAATTTGGTATGGAGACAGAGGTAAACTAGAGATTCCAGAATTAAGAATTATAGAGAAGTGATAGAGAATGTTAGATAATCTTAGAACTGGACTACAAGACGCAATAAAAAAATTTGTGGGTAATGATGAGATTGATGAACAAACGGTAAAGGAGTTTGTAAAAGATCTACAAAGGTCATTATTGCAAGCAGATGTAAATGTGAAACTTGTGTTTGATTTAACAAAGAAAATCGAAACTCGAGCATTGAACGAAAAGATTCCTACAGGAATACCAAAACGTGACCACATTGTAAAGATACTTTACGAAGAATTATCTACAACACTAGGTTCAGAAAGAAAATTTGAATTGAATAAAGAGAAAGAAAACATAATTCTAGTATTAGGAATACAAGGAAGTGGAAAAACTACAACAATAGGGAAATTAGCACGATATTTAACAAAGAAAAATCATTCAGTAGGCGTAATTGGGGCAGATACTTTCAGACCAGGTGCTTTAGCTCAAATTACTTCATTATGTGAACCATTCGATATTGAGATATTTGGACAAGATAAAGAGAAAGATGCAATAAAAATTATTAATAATGGAATCGAATATTTCAAGAAAATTGGAAAAGAAGTAATAATTATTGATACAACTGGGCGTCATAAAGAAGAAAGTGGGTTAATGGAAGAGATGAAAGAACTAACTAGCAAGATAAAACCTGATCATACTTTACTGGTAATTGATTCAACAATAGGACAACAATCAGAAGCACAGTCAAAAGCATTTACTAACGTAAGTTCCATTGGAGGAATAATCATAACAAAACTTGATGGGGCAGCTAAAGGAGGAGGTGCCATTGCAGCCGTCGCTAATACTAACGCTAATATATTTTTTATAGGTAATGGGGAAAGAATTGATGACTTGGAAGAATTTGTTTCGACAAGATTTGTCGGAAGACTAATTGGAATGGGAGATATTCAAACATTATTACAGAGATTAAAAGAAATTCAATCTGAAGATCAAGAAATTAAGATGCAAAGAATTATGTCGGGGAAAATGACAATTAATGATTTGTATGAACAATTAGAACAAATTAATAAAATGGGTTCATTAAAACAAGTAATGGAATTAATACCAGGTGCGGCACAAGTTCCAGAAAAGGATATAGACAATATTGAAGAGAATATGGAAAAATGGAAGTTTATAATTCAATCAATGACAAAAGATGAAAAACAAGATCCTGATTTAATGAATTCGTCCAGAGTAAAAAGAATTGCAAAAGGTTCTGGACGATCAGAAAAAGAGATAAAAGAATTATTAAACAGATATAAACAATCCAAGCAGATGATGAAAGCTAGTAAAGGAAGAGGAATGCGACAATTGTTAAAGAAGTTAGGTGCTAATTAGAACTGGATCATACCAGAATAAAAATAGCAAAAAGAGTTCTGTATAGATATAAATTATGTGATAGTTGTCTGGGCAGACAATTTCCAAACAATGATATAAACAGAATATATGGAAAACAGATTCGTCGGGCTATAGAAAAGAATCAAATCAAGAAAGAATGTTTCATTTGTGAAGGAATGATGTCAAATTTGAATAAAATGGCAAAAAGGATACTAAATGAGATTGAAGGATTTGAATATTCGAGTTTTATGGTAGGAACGATTCTGGATTCTGATATAATCGAAAGAGAAGATGTAATTAGATCAGAGTTTAAAGTAAAAGGTGGAGAACCAATAAAAAGTGAAATAACAAAAGAAGTATCAAGATTAATAAAAAGAAGTAATGGTAGAACAATTAGTCTGAATAGACCTGAATTGAATATTCTAGTAAATACATTATTGGATGAAATTGAAGTGTCGTCAAGGTCTATATTTGTAATGGGTAGATATGTTAAGAGTAAAAGAGGAATAAATCAGAAAAAACAAAGATGTAAACAATGCAAGAGTGAAGGATGTAAGAAATGTAGATATTCAGGATTTATGAGAGTACCTTCAGTAGAAAACGAGATACATAAATTTCTAATAAAGAAATTTAATGCAAATGCAGTAAAGATATCATGGATAGGAAGTGAGGATCGAAACAGTCTAGTGAAGTATAATGGAAGGCCATTTTTTGCAGAAGTCTCTTCGCCAATAAAGCGTAAAGCATTGTTTAGAGAAAAGAAGATGAATCATGGAATAATAATAAAATCTGTAGAGATATTACGAAAGAGACCAATTATTGATCAAGGTTTTATTATGAAAGCAATAGTGAATTTCGAGTCTAATTTAAAAGATGCAAAAAGATTGGAAAAAATAGAGAATTATTTTAGTGAAAGAGATATTTCAATCTATTCAATGAACAAAAACAAGTATTTTACAAGAAGAATTAGATCAATAAAACTAAAGAAAGTATCCGGAAAACGATTTACAGTTGAATTAATTTGTGAGGGAGGTATAAATATTAAGAAATTAGTATCTGGTGAAAATGGACAAATAGAGCCAAATTTTAGGAAAGTGATGAGAATAAAATGTTCGGTTGATAAAATAGCTCCGTTTGACATACATTATGTCAAGGTTCAAGAAACAGAGAAAACGTTAAAAACCTAGTTGTACCAACACAAATGTGATTATTGATGTCTAATAATAACGGTCAGCCTATCTTTATTTTGAAAGAAGGTTCAAGTGAAACAAAGGGAAAAGAAGCACAAAAGAACAACATATTTGCTGCAACACTGGTTGCACAATTAGTGAAAACGTCATTAGGTCCTAGAGGAATGGATAAGATGTTAGTAGATGGTTTAGGAGACGTAACTATAACAAATGATGGAGCTACAATTTTGAAAGAAATAGATATGCAACATCCTGCAGGAAAGATGATGGTGGAAGTCGCAAAAACTACAGATAGTGAAGTTGGCGATGGAACTACAACATCAGTTGTATTTTCAGGAGCATTATTAGAGAAAGCACAAGAACTAATTGATAAAGAAGTACATCCAACAATGGTAATTGACGGATATGCAAGAGCAGCTGAAGAAGCACTTGATATTTTAAAGAAGATTGCGATTAAAGTGGACAAAGATGACAAAGATATGTTGATAAAAATTGCAACGACAAGTATGATGAGTAAACTAGTTGCAGAAGAATCAAAAGAATTATCAAAAATTGTTGTAGATGCATTATTATTGGTTGCAGATAATACTAATGGAGAAACAAAAATAGATTTAGAGAATGTTAAAATCGATAAGAAACCAGGAGCTTCAATGAACGAAACTTCGTTAATTAAAGGTATTGTTCTCGATAAAGAAGTAGTCCACTCTAGTATGCCTAAGTCAATCAGCAAAGCAAAAATTGCAATTGTCAACATTGCATTAGAAATTGAAAAAACAGAAATCAGTGCAGAAATTAGAATCAATGACCCATTACAAATGAAACAATTCTTAGATGAAGAGAATAGAATGTTGAAACAATACGTTGATCAAATAGTTGCATCTGGTGCAAATATTGTAATATGCCAAAAAGGTATAGATGATATCGCTCAACATTACTTAGCGCAAGAAGAAATCATGGCAGTTAGAAGAGTAAAAGAAAGTGATATGGTAAAAATAGCTAAGGCAACAGGAGCTAGAATAATTTCAAATTTGAAGGATCTGTCAAAGGATGACTTGGGTTCTGCAGCATTAGTAGAAGAAAGAAAAATTGAGACTGATAAATGGGTATTCATTGAGGGATGTAAGAATCCAAAGGCAGTATCAATATTAATACGAGGAGGCTCTCCAAGAGTTCTTGATGAAGCAGAAAGATCTTTGCATGATTCATTAATGGTAGTAAAGGATGTTTTAGAATATCCGTACATTGTAGCAGGTGGAGGTGCCCCTGAAGCCAATGTTGCGTTTAAAATACGACAATGGGCAAATAAGTTAACAGGAAGAGAGCAATTAGCCGCACAGAAATTCGCAGATGCTATAGAATCATTACCAATTACATTGGCAGAGAATGCAGGAATGGATGCAATAGACACCCAAGTAAACTTAAGAGCAGGACAAGTTGAAGGAAAGAAATGGTATGGTGTTGATGCATTAAGAGGAGGATTAGCAGACATGTCGAAAAGAAATGTCTATGAGCCGTTAAAGGTCAAAGAACAAGTAATCAAATCAGCAGTTGAAGTAACAAACATGATATTAAGAATTGATGATACAATATCATCTGCTAAAGGTGGAGGCGCAGGCGGCCCACCTGGCGGAATGGATTATTAAAACAGATTATAAATTTCTTAAGAAATCTATACTCAAAAGAACTCCAACTCCAGTAGCTCCTTTCTTAATATAAGATTTTTTAGGAGTGCCTTCTTGAGTCCAGGCTGTACCAGCAATATCCAAATGAGCCCATGGATAATCATCAACAAAGTAACTAAGAAATGCGGCGGCAGTTATTGTACCAGCTCCTCGACCTCCAATATTTTTAATATCAGCAATATCACTTTTAATAAGTTTTTTATATTCATTAGTTAAAGGAAGTTCCCAGACTTTTTCACCAGTACGTTCGCCAGATTCAAATAATGAATTAATAATTTTTTTATCATTACCAAGAAGACCGCTTACAGCAGTACCAAGTGCAATTATACATGCGCCAGTCAATGTTGCAAAATCAATAATCATCCGTGGTTTATAGTTTTGAGCGTAAGATAGAGCATCTGCAAGAATTACACGGCCTTCTGCATCTGTATTTAGAATTTCTGCAGTCTTTTTATTATAAAATGTGATAACATCACCAGGTTTGTAGGCAGAGCCACTAGGCATATTTTCTGTAGCGGGCATCAAACCAACAACATTAACTGGAAGTTTAAGATCTGCAACGGCTTGCATTATAGCCATAACAGTAGCGCCACCGGATTTATCATGTTTCATTTCATCCATAGAAGCTGATGGCTTTATAGAAATTCCTCCAGTATCAAAAGTAATTGTTTTGCCAACAAATACAATTGGTTTTTCACCTCGTTTGCCTCCATTATATTCCATTATTATGAAACAAGGAGGTTGTTGAGAACCGCTAGCTACGCCTAAAAGGCCGCCAAAACCCAGTTTTTTGAGTTTATCAGTATTAAAAATTTTAGTTTTTATTAGTCTATTTGATGAGATTTTTTTAGCGCGAGAAGCAAGTTGTAGAGGAGTACAATCTCTACTAGGAAGATTAGAAATATCACGAGAAAGCATTATTGCGTCAGCAATGATTTCACCATTTCTAATACTCTTTGTAAGAGAAGTTTTAGTTTTATTTTTTATAATTATATTCATGGTCAAAGGGCGAAAGTCCTTCTTGTTACTTTTATAAACATTGAAATTATAAAGTCCTAATTCAGATCCTTGAACAACTGCTTCGACATAATCATTAGTCATATCAGAAACATCATGATTAAACGAGAATGATTTAGTTTTTAGATTTTTTGCAGTGATTGAAGCTTTAGCAGCGGCGTCGCGTAATTTATCATTTGATAGACATTTTTTATTTCCTAATCCGATTAGGAGGACATTTGTTTGAGGAGTCCTGAGTAACATTGATTCACTAGACTTTCCCGTAAATTCTTTATTTTTTATAATGCTTGAGATAAGATTACCAATTTGTTTATCGATTTTACGAGTATTAGGACTTAATGATAGATCGTCATAGATAGTTGTAGAGATAAATGAACTAATTTCAAAGGCACTAAATTTTTTCTTCATGTTATTCTTATTATATTAGATACAACAAATATAAATGATATACAAAAAATAAAAGAAGAAATCCAGATATATTTATTCCAATTATATACTTTCTTTCCATCAATTATGCTAAATGGTAATAAATTGAACGCTGCAAGAATTCCATTTATATATGCAGCAGTAGAGATTATTGCAAACAACTCTGCTGTGAGAGAAAAAGATGTTAGAATAAATATTGAACATAAACCAAGAATCATATTACTTGCAGGACCTGCTAAAGCAATTTTTCCCAGTTTTGAATTAGAAGGGTATCCAGATATTACAACTGCCCCAGGGGCAATAATCTTCAATGGAATAAATGGGAATATACTCAAAGATGTCAGAAGTACGCCAATTGAATTGACGCGAAATTCTGCTCTATATCCATTCCTCAGTGCAAGGAATTTATGAGACATCTCATGAATTAAAAATGAACCCATCAGTACGAGGCCAAGAATTACAATTGTAATTGCAGAATATGAAGAATTATTACTCAGAAAGAATGAGATTCCTACTAAGAGTACCAAAACCATACCAAGTAGTAATTGACGTAATTCGGTATTCAAAATGCGATTCATTCTATAATCAAGATTATTGAAATTTTCAACAGAGAACTGAGAATTGGTGTTTTGATATGAACTATCTCGAGGTTTATGAACACGGTATAATTGACTACATTGGTGTTTTTCTGGTAAATGATGTAAAGAACAGAGAATGAGTTCGCAATAAGAGCAAGTAAATGGTAAATCTTCTGATACGTTGCAGAACGAACAATTCATTATTGATTATTTAAATACGTAAATAATAAATGTATAAAAAAATACAGATTAAAGGAATTTATCCAATCCTTTTTTTTCAACGGGTTTTTTATAATTTTTATTCATACGTTTTATAGTTCTTTGAGATTTAGACAATCTTTGTTGGCTGATATAATAATTGGTTTCGTCGCGTGTGCCTTTAGTAATAAAAGATACGACTTTTCCTGGTGAACGGCGGCCGGTTCTTCCTAGTCGTTGTGTAAATCTTATAGCGCTGGAAACATTATCATAAAAAACAACAAGTTTACATTCTGAAACGTCGAGCCCCTCTTCCCCAACCTGAGTTGCTACGAGAATATCAAGTTCTCCGGATTTGAGTTTTTCAAGTGATTCTAATTGTTGTTTCTGTGATTGGCCAGTCTGTCCGCTTTTTCCAATTAATGTACCAACATGATATCCTTTGCCATGAAGTACTTCAAAGATTTTATCAACTGTGTCTCGATAACTAGCAAATATTATAGCCTTATCTGTACCTCTGAGGTTTGCTTCCATGACGCTTTCTAATTTAGCAAGTTTTGGATGGTCTTCCCCAAGAGATTGAAGTCGATCAGTAAGAATAATTGCTTGGCTAAAATCTGGATGTTCAAGTAATTTTTTAACACCGCTAGATTTTTGTTTTGACTTAAGTCGAGAGACGTATTTTGAGAAACTATCTACGCCTTGAGTTTCGATTATATTAATCCCATGTAATAATCTAACCAAAGAATATAGATTACTTCGAATATCCCAACGTTTTGATAAATATGGATCTTTTTCAATCTGATGGCTTTTTGCAAGAACTGCTTTTAATGAAGGATCTCTGGGCAATAATTGACCATTATTACGAAGTTTCAATGAATAGGAAGATATAGTTTTTTTAATCAGATTGCTAATTGTTTTAATTTCGTCAGTTAGTTCAATCTCAATTTTTTCAATTTTTGTATCATAAACATAGGGTTTTACGTCTTCGCTTTCACGATCGCGAGATTCTATATGTGTAGCATGTATATTATTCATAATTTCTTCGATTTTGGATGATTCGCTAGGAAGAGATGCAGTCATTCCATGCATTATGACTTCACTGTTTTTTGAATATAGTGATTGTGCGACAGGTGCATATGCATATTCTCCAACAGCTCGGTGCACCTCATCAAAAATAACAATAGAGAATTGTTCTAAATCTATTATTCCGCGATTAATATCGAGTTGTAATATTTGAGGTGTAGCACAGACGATTTGATTCTGCCATTTAGTTTGCCTTTTTTTAAGTGTATCTTCTCCCGTTATTACGCTAATTTCAGTTTCGCTAAGATTGAGTGAATTCAACAAGAATTCATAATGTTGGTGAACAAGTACACGAGTTGGTGCTAAGATCATACAGGTTTTTGTGGGATTATTGATCATGGACTCGGCCATAGATAATAACGCAATTACAGTTTTTCCCAGACCAGTAGGTAATACAACAATAGAATTCTGAGATTTAATAGAATCTGCTATGTTGACTTGGTATTCCCGTTTATCAATAGTGTTTAATTTAACATATTGTTTTTCGATAAATTGGGATGGCACAGAATATATTATGTAATACAAAGATAAAAATTTAGACTGTCAAAAAACTTGATAGTTACCTTATATAAATCAACAACGTGGTTCAGTTATTGAGGAAAGGGAAATTCATTGTCTTTGAGGGAATTGATCAATCAGGGAAAAAAACTCAATCAATATTGCTTAGAAATAGGTTAAAAAAGAAAGGATACAAAGTGGGCTACATATCTTTTCCAAAATACAACACAAGCATAGGCAGATTAGTAAAAAAATGTCTTCATGATGATAGTTTTTCTCTAGAAATGTCTCATATATTACTATCAGCAAATAGATGGGAATCTGAAAAAGAGGTAAGGTATAAATTAGAAAACATGGATTTTGTGGTCTGTAATCGCTATTGTGATTCAAATATTGCATATGGATTAGCAAATGGTTTGAAGAAAGAGTGGTTGGAAAATTTAGATTTAGGTCTGCCAAAACCGGATTTAACTATATTAATAGACATTCCAATAACAGAATCAGTATTTCGAAAGAGTGAGAATCGTGATAGATATGAGAAAGATAGAAAATTTCTCAATAATGTAAAGTCTAGGTATAAGAAACTTGCAACTATGAACAAATGGTCTAAAATAAAGGGAAACAGAAGTAAAGAAGAAGTAAGTAAAGAAATTTGGAATTTAGTTGTAAATAAGTATAAAATCAAAGATGTGAATTAGTTGAAAGATGGAATTACACAAATAAGAGATCCAGTACACGGATATATTTACGTGAATGAATTAGAATGTGAGATAATTGATTCACCGGTTTTTCAGAGGTTGAGAAAAATTAGACAACTGGCATCCGCACATCTAACATACCCAGGAGCTCTTCATACAAGATTTGAGCATTGTATTGGTTCTATGCACTTAGCAAAAAGAGCGGCAAATCATCTAAAGTCTCAAGAAATAATCAATGAAGATATGAGTAATGAGTTATCAATAGCTGCACTATTACATGATATTGGTCATGGTCCATTCTCTCATCTGTTTGAAGAGGTACTTCATGAAAAAGGAATGACGCATGAAAACATTACAGATCGTATAATTAGGGAGACAGAAATTGCAGACATCTTATCAAAGTTTGGAGTTAATGTAAAAAAGTTTTCCAATCTATGTGTAGGAACATCAAAAAATCATCCCAGATTTATGAACGATATAATTGCTGGATTTCTAAGTGTTGATTCAATGGATTATTTACTAAGAGATTCGTATTTTTCAGGAGTAGAATATGGAAAAGTAGATGTACACAGGATTATCGATGCGTATGAAATTGCAGGAAAGAAACTGGCAATAAATAAAGACAGCGTGTATGCGCTAGAATCCTTAATGTTAGCAAGGTATGAGATGTTCAGAGCTGTATATTTTCATAAAAGTGTTCGTGCGTCTGCAGTGATGATAATAAGGGCAATGAATTTATCAGATGAAGAATTACATTTCACAAATCTCGATAATTTGGACGGTTTTTTACAATTAACCGATGAGAGAGTTCTGTATGATATTTCAAATATTAATTCCAATAGTGAGAACTCAAAATTAGCAAAGAAATTAGCAATAGATTATACAAATAGAAAGATGTTAAAACTAGTCTTTGAAAAGATTGTCTTAGGAAAAGACGAATTTAGTACAAAGATATTTGCTCAAAGAAAATTTCGGGAGAATTTAACAGAAGAGATTGCAGAGAAATCTAAGATACCAAAGAGTCATATATTCATTGATGTGTCAACTGCAACTTCAGTTCCTACGACATCAACAAAAGAATCTTTCAAGGAAATTACAGTATTGCTGAATAATACACGAAAGAAAGAATTTGAAATAACAAAAGCTACAGAATTGCCACTGATGAATGCAATATTAGGGTATATGAATATAATTCGAATTTACACTACTGCGACGTATAAAAAGAAATTAGATGCAACAGTGAAAGGAATTTTTGAGAAAGAGGTTTCATAATTCTTTAATAGATGATTTTATAGTTTTAAGAAGATTAACTGCTGTTTCCGTTTTCAAGTCTTTTTTAAGATATACGGATGAAATACCAACACCGTCAGATAAATCACTAGCTAGTTCACTGATCAGTTGAGGAATAATAGGAGAAAACCTACTAGGAGTGATAATTGTAGTATTAACTAAATTTGATTTCTTCAAAGAAAGAGACATAGATCCCAAATTTGGATCGTTTCCCTGGGTAAGAGATATAAAATATCCATTTGAATATTTTAAAATAAATAAGTGAAATGATTGATCATCAACAGAAATAACTTTGTCAATTAACTTGTCGTTCACGTGATTATTATTAATTGTGAACTTTTATAGTTTATTTAATAAACTTCATAATGTGGGCCCGTAGCGCAGAATTATGAAAAGAATGTGCAATCTGGATTAGCGCGGCAGAAAATAGCCGATCCTCCTAATTCATGGCGACAGCTGTAGAGATTGAGTAAATCAATCTTGGTTAGAGGTCGTGAGTTCAAGTCTCACCGGGTCCGTTATCAAAATTAGTTTTGTAATAATCCAGAATTGTATTTGCTTCGATAAACGTTATGTTGTTTTCTTTGGCCAGTTGTTCACAATCATCGGCAGATTTAGCAGTAAAGGTTTGATTGTCCAATATTTCACACATAATTACTATAGGTATTAGATTAGAAACTTCACATAAGAATAAACTGAGTTCTGTATGACCCTCTCTTGATTCAAGGAGGCCGGGAGAGCCAATGAGCATTTGTAGATGTCCTGGTGATTCAAACATAGAATGAAAATCGTTAGAGAGGTTATTATTTGAAGTATAGTCTTTGCATAGTTCATGTAAAGAAGAAATCGTGCTAGAACGTTGTAAATCTGTCGCGCCTCCGAGAGTTCGATGATTAAATGTTATAGAATGAGTAGAACGTTGTGATGTATTGCGATTTTTATTGACAAGATTACTTAAGGAGGGGGATTTTGTTTGTAATAGAATATCCCACATATATGAGAGATTTAATTTAGAGCCTATATCCGGAGAAATACCCACACAAAGAAGTCCACCACCAAGTTGCCTCATTTGATTAATTTTTTTTGGAGTGACGTGTTTGGCGGCAAGCATGATGTCAGTTTCATTTTCTCGTGAATCGTCATCGTGTAAGAATATAAACTCGCCATTATGAAAATTTTTTATAATTTCAGTCATATTATGTTGTTTGTTCAAATTACATTATCAATAGATTAACTAATTTTTTAAGATTTTAATTTTATAATAGACAATTTTATTAAAGGAAAGAAATATCAAAATAGTATAATAAATGACAGATATAAATGAGTTTTTCAAGCGAATAAAGAGTAATTATCCATACTTCATGCCCGTATTCAATGATTTATTCAAGGATTTAGATGGTTTTGAAGAAATATTTAACGAATTTGAGCATGAAATGAATAACGATTTAGTTAATATGATAAACAGAATTGAATCTAAAGGTCGACATAGATCTGAGTCATTTATTTATGGATATTCAATAAATATAGATGAAAATGGGAAAGCAGAGATTAATGAATTTGGCAATATAAAGTCAAGTCCAGAAGGTGAAGAAAATCTAGAGGTATCAGAATCACGTGAGGGATTAGTGGATATAATCGAAGGAAAGAATGCAGTAACGGTTGTAATTGAGTTACCGGGTGTAGAAAAATCAGACATTAAAGTGGAGATAAAAGAGTCAATAATTTTTGTAACGATGATAAATTCAAAGAATTATTATAAAGAAATTCCGTTAACAAGCAAAATAATATCTAATTCGGCACGAGCAAAATATAATAATGGCATACTGGAAATCATCATAAATAAAGATAATAAGAATGATTCAAAGAATAACACAGTGGTAATAGAATAAAGATGAAGGAATATTTTAGTAAACAGATGGTGAATTAGACACATGACATTACCGGTAACTAGATGGGAACAAGATTCAAGAGAATGGATAACAGAACTAGGTGCAAATTACAAAAAGATGAAATTACCTACTTTATCTGGATCGAGTCAAGAGACATCTACAGTGAGTAAAGAAGGTAATACAGAATGTAAAAATTGTGGTGAAATGTTTGAAGTATGGGGTACAAATAAAACATTATCTCCAAGCTATTGTAGTTTTGATTGTATGAAACAGTGGCTAGACTATCATATTGATAATAAAGATGCAAGTGTAAATGGAATTATGAAGAAAAAATCTTCAATGGGCATACCTCTAAATTCAAAATTACCTATAACTTGTTGGGATGGACCTAATAGAACATGGATTTCAAATAAAGCAGCGTAAGTGTAAATACATGGAGTCCCTTTTATGAGCAGTTTAATCAAGTCTCTTCGGCGAATAGGAATAAATAATAATATTTCTCAGAAGGTTCTAACATCTTCCATATTTGTTTTTTTTAGTGGATTTTTGATTTTCCTAGATACAGGTGGTTTTTTTATGTACGGAATTCCAAGAGAGATAATCGTCCCCATATACATAACGCAACTTGCGCTAACACCAGCTTATTTGAAGAGAAACGAATTTGCATACATATTAGGAATGATTATAGCAGTATTTGTTGCATTTACTTATAGAGATGCAACTACAATAGCAAGAATTATACCGATATTGCAGTATTTTTTAGCATTTTTTAGTTTATTAGCATATAGAGAGATAAAAGAATCAAAATTAGGGAAAAAGTTTAGAGATTGATAAATAATATCGTAATAAATATTGAAGGTCTAACGAAAACCTATGATAAATTACTGCAGTAGACGAGATTTCATTTACAGTAAACGAGGGAGAAGTATTTGCGCTTTTAGGTCCAAATGGAGCAGGTAAGACCACAACAGTGGAAATAATAGAATGTTTAAAGACATCAGACAAGGGGAAAGTAGAGATATTTGGAATAGATTTGAAAGATAAGAAAAAACAGAATGATGTGAAAAGAAGGATTGGAGTCATGCCACAAAACTTCAATGCATTTGATTGGTTGACGGTCAAGGAAAATTTAGAATATTTTAGAGAACTATATTCAAGCAAGGTATCAACTGATGAATTAATTGATCGAGTTGGTTTAAGAAAAAAAACGAATTCAATTTATAAAACACTATCAGGAGGAACGAAACAAAGGGTAGGAATAGCAATATCATTGATAAATGAACCAGAATTGCTATTTCTTGATGAACCAACTGCAGGGTTAGATCCGCAAGCTAGACGAGAGACTTGGAATTTAATTAGGAAATTGAAAGAACAGGGAAAAACTATTTTTTTAACAACGCATTATATGGAAGAAGCTCAGGAATTGTCAGATAGAATACTTATCATAATAGAAGGAAAGATAGTAGCAGGAGGCTCTCCAAACGAATTAATTGAAAATTATGGTGGAAAAAAATCAGTAATATTAAAAAATTGTAATAAGAAGATATTAGAGAATCGTGGAATTGAGTATAAAACAGACGCAGAGAATCAGATACAAATAATATTTGATAACAATGAGCAACTATTCAACATACTATCAGCTGTAACAGATGATCCAAATGTTGAGATTGAGATTAAAAAACCAAATCTTGATGAAGCGTTCTTGAATTTGACGGGAAGAAGAATTAATGCAGAAGGATTGGCAAAATGAGAACCGCTTCAATAATTTTCACTGTGTTCAAGGGTCATTTCAAGGCGTGGCGGAGAAACAAGACTACTTTATTCTGGACATTGGCATTTCCATTGCTATTAATGCTATTATTTGGTGGACTATTCTCTCTTCAATCGGATAAGATGGATCTATATATTGAAAATAATGACATGAATCAAGGTAGTCCGTCAATGTCTTCATTGAGAATTATTCAATTAATTAATCAGACAGATTCATTCAATATAGAAGATGATGAAGGGAATTTAGAAGAACAGGCTAGAACAATTATAATACCAAAGAATTTTGAATCAAGGTTAGAAGAAGGAAATTCGTCGATAAAGTTAATCATGGATGAATCTCATCAAACATTTTCACGAACGAATTCGTTGATAAATGGGGTAATAAATTCAATGAATATAGAGAATCAAGGAGTAGAACCGCCAATTGTTTTAATCCAAGAACAGATTTCTTCGAATGATATTAGTTTCATAGAATACTTTGTACCAGGAGTAGTAGGAATAGCAATAATGTCAACAGGAATATTTGGAACAATTGGAACAAATACTAAATATAGAAAGAATGGAGTAATAAAAAAATTAGCTACTACACCACTATCGAAATTTGAATGGATAATAGGATTAGTTCTATATCACATGTTAATTGGTATGATTTCAACTAGCGTGATACTAATTGTTGCCGTGTTAGTTTTTGATATAAATATAATTTTGAATCCAGTGATTATTATTCTCATTATATCAGGTGCATTAACATTTCCTGGACTTGGCATGATTATTTCGACGGTTGTCCGTGAAGAAGAAGATGCAGATGCAGCAGGCAATGTAGTTACATTCCCTATGTTGTTCCTATCAGGAACATTTTTTCCATTAGAAACAATGCCTACGTTTATTCAAGCATTCGCAAGAATACTTCCTCTTACTTATTTAAACAATGGATTAAGAGAGATAATGGTATATGGTAATTATCAAGCAGCTTTATGGAATTGCAGTATTGTGTTTGTAATTGGAATAGTAACAATAGCGATAGCGATGAAAGTAACAAAATGGACTGATTTATAGAATCAGCGATTTATTGAATTAGATATGATTACAATAATTACCGGTGGTACTGGATCAATAAGATTATTACGAGGATTAAATTCAATCATCAAGGAGGAGGTCAATATAATTGTGAATGTAGGAGACAATATTAATTTATTTGGAGTTTATATTTGTCCTGACATAGACACCACGCTTTATGGATTATCAAACAAGTTAGATATAAAGAGAGGATGGGGAATAAATGGCGATACATTCAATTTCTTAGAATCAAGAAGAGGGATTTCTGAAGAATCGTGGTTTCAGATTGGAGATAAGGATTTAGAAACACATGTAAGAAGAACGAATTTAATGGAAAATGGATTGAATTTAACAGAAGTGACGGATATATTATCAAAAGAATTTGAAATAAAACACAGGATCATTCCCGCGTCTAATGACAGGATAGAAACAACAATAATTACAGATAACAGAGAAATGCATCTACAGGAATTCTGGGTTAAGAATAAAGGAAAACCGGAAATATCTGATGTGATTTACAATGGAATAGATTACGCAAAGCCTGCACAGAATGTAATCAAATCCATTGAGGACGCAGATAGAATAATAATTTCGCCGGGTAATCCAATATCAAGTATAGGTCCAACAATATGTATCAAACAGATTAGAGATGCGTTACAAAGAACTAATACGAAAAAAATCGTGATTAGTCCAATAATGAATAATAAACCAATAAGCGGACCTGCAGGAAGAATGATGAAAGCGAAAGGGTATGAGGTTTCAGTTATGGGTGTAGCCGAATATTACAAAGATTTTATGACAGATATTGTGATTGATAGAATTGACAAGGATAGCATAAGTGAGATTGAAAAGATTGGAAAAGTTGCACATGTGTCGGATATAATTATGAATGATAGATCAGAGGAGATACAATTAGCAGAGGAAGTGATGAAGATTTCAGAATGAAAATTGGAGTAATTATACCTGTTAAGAAGTTCAATGATAGTAAACAGAGATTATCATCGATTTGTACATTAGAGGAAAGAAGAGATCTGTCTAAAAGTATGTTGTTTGACATATGTGATGTGCTGATAAAATCAGAATATTTTACAGAGATTGCATTAGTATCTTCAGAGGAGGAAATAACTCAATATGAAAACTACGATGACATTACGTATTTGAGAGAGAATGAAGTTAACGGGGTAGATAATGCCGTTGAATTAGGGAATAGATATTTTATAGAAAAGGGATTTGATGCAACAGTAGTAATTCCAGGAGATATTCCATTAATACACAACAAAGTATTAGAGAAATTATTTAATTTAATAAAAGATAACCAGGTAATCATTACTCCGTCAAGAAAGAAAAACGGAACTAATTTACTATTCAGGAGTCCACCAGATGTCATAGGAACTTCGTATGACAATAACAGTTACTTCAGACATTTAGATATGATAAGAGTTAAGAATTTACAATATGGGGTTTATCTAGAGGATTCGATAAGATTAGATCTTGATGAACCAGAAGACATAAAGATAATCAATGAAAGATTGTTAGATTCGAGAACAAAGAATCTATTAAAAAAATTGAATTAATCAGAGATACTAGGATATAATTTCAAATAAAGAATATTCTTCTTGTTCTTCATTATAAGTTACTACAACATCTGACACTTTACTCCAAGGAGTGCCTCTGCGAGTTATTTCAATTAATTTATCTAGATTCTCTTGGGAGCCTGAAAGTAAAGCCTCTACACTGCCGTCGTCGAGGTTTTTCACCCATCCAGTAACATTATTTTTAATAGCGCGATTTCGAACAAATGCGCGAAATCCCACGCCTTGAACGTTACCAGTTATAATCAGACGTGCATTCACAGTCATCGAATAATATATATCGGTAACGATTATAAAAGCTGTTTATGCAATGTAAATTGACTATGCTTTGGATATTAAGTCAAAGATAAAAGAAGAAGACATAACAAATCTTGCACAGGAATTAATAAGAATTCCAAGTGATGAAATTACAGGAGAACAAGAAGTTTGTGAATATTTATCAGATATTTTAAAATCACTAGGTATGAAAGTGAGATTACAAGAGGTTCTGCCAAAGAGGCCAAATATAATTGCAGAAGTACTTGGGGGCAACAATGGAAAATCAATTATGTTTAATGGGCATATAGATACAGTTCCAATAGGAAACATAGAGAAATGGAATACAGATCCGTATAAAGCTATAATAAAAGATAACAAATTATTTGGAAGAGGTGCTACGGATATGAAGGGTTCTATTGCGTCGATGGTAATAGCAATAAAATATATCATGAATAATGTAGAAAATTTCAATGGAAAGATCATATTTACAGGAGTAATGGCGGAAGAAACGACCGGTTTAGGAACGCAAAAAGTAGTAGAAGAGAATATAAAAACAGATATGGCAATAGTTGGGGAGCCTTCAGATGAAAAGATTTATCGAGCGCATAAAGGGACTATATGGTTCAATATTTTCACATATGGGAAATTAGAACATTCAAGTGAATCAAATAAAGAATCAAATAATGCAATAATTAATATGATGAAACTGATTGAGGAAATTAATAAGATTAGTAAAGAATTGGAGGGGAAAAATAACAGTTTAGTTGGTCATCCATCTATCAATGTTGGGTTGATTGAGGGAGGTACTAAACAAAACATGATTGCAGATTCATGTAAAGTTTCGATAGATAGAAGAATATTGCCAGAAGAAGAACCTAATGAGATACTAGATGAATTAAGAGTAAGATTTGATAACCTTCGTCTAATAGACAACAGATTGAAATTCAATATAGAAAAAGATACAATTAGAGAAGCAGTAGAAGTTTCAGAATCAGAACCGATTGTGCAAGAAGTAAAAAGAGCCGTGAATAAAATATTAAATATAAATCCAATAGTATCAGGAATGAAAGCAACTACAGATATGTCCATATTAGTGAATCAGGGAAATATTCCATCAGTGATCTATGGACCAGGATTTATCAAACAAGCTCATACAATTGATGAATTTATCGAAGTAGAAAGACTAGTTAAATCATCGCAAGTATATGCCGAAGTATTGTTGAACATATTGACAGATAATTGATTTTTCATGCAACTTTAAATTAATCTTAGTGCTTTTTTATTGTAGGCCGTCTGTACACGTGGCCGATTATTAGTCAATTCGTGGTGTAGTTGGTAGCATAGGACCCTGTGGGTCAAGAAAAGCAGATAGGTTCAGGTCGTGGGTTCGAAACCCACCGGCGGCCTTCAATAACGAGGAATTAAAAACAATAGAGATATTTATCAGAAGTATGAGGAAAGAAATTTTCTTTGGATTACTGATATTATCCATATCATTATTAATTGTATTTGTGAATTTAGAAGTGATAATAATTAATAGGTTTGATTATCAGCCTGAAGAGATCACTATAGCTAAAGGTACAACTGTTTATTGGATTAATGTGGATTTAGAGGGTCATAATATTACATCTGACATAGGTCAGAATATAGAAAAGAATCTAATGGTACAGATAGATTTATCAGAAGATGTTAATACATTGGGAATTATTTCCTATAAATTCAATGAGAAAGGAGAATTTCATTACTATTGTACGTTACATCCATACATGAAAGGTACAATATCAGTAAACTGATTAACATTAATTAAGATAATATTTTTAATAATATGGTTTTTACTAGGTATTTGTGTGATGTCCGTTGCATCGACGGGCAATCTGAACTCATTTGAGGATGAAGAATCATGCGGACATCGTACAATTAATGATAAGTGTGAAAAAATGAATTTTTAGAGTTAATAATATAATGTATAGTACTTTGTAATCAAGTAGGAGATATAGATGATAAAAAATCTGAAGCTGGCGGCAATAACAAAAGATGGAGTACCAGTTAAAGACACAATAAAAAATATCAGCGACATTAGGCCAAAGATTGAAGAATATTCTTTATCATGGTTAGAATGCGTAGTAGATGATGTAAAAACAGGTTCAAAGGAGATTGTAAAAGAATTAGGAATACCATTAGAACCTGCCTCGGTGCTGGGAGGATATTATTCAAACTATGAAGATGCAGGAGAAGTATTAGGAATTACTGTTCCGTTAATCAAGTTTTCTGGAGGCAGTGTGGATTCTCTATCAGTTTTAATCTATATCGCAAGAGACAAGATAATTTCGATACACGATGAGGAAGCCGAGAAATTACTTCGTCTTTCTGGATTTGCTGAAGGAATAATGAAGAAGCTTCCAAATAGTAGAGAATTATGGGCAGATAGACAAACCATACTGTTTGCTAGAATTATTGATGAGATTTCAGAAAGAAATTATGACACATTAAGATTGATTGTGGAGAAAGCTCAAACATTGGAAATTGAAATGACTGATGAGAGGACGATGAACGAGGACATTACTGAAGAGATGTCTAATATAAAGAGATCAATAATTACATTCTTAACAGCTATATGGGCGACACACACAACTGTACATTCATTAAGATATGGTGATCCAGAGATGTTAAGTGATAAAGATGAGATTTTATCTAGGTTTGATATAATATTAGCGGATTTAGATAGACAGATTCAGTTAGCAGAACAAGTACTTGAAGTTCTAGCAACTGGTGTAAATGTTATTCAAACAAATATAACAAATCGTCTTTCCACAATAATTCTTTGGTTAACAGTAATGGGCACAGCGGTGTTAATTCCGAATACATTAGCAACAGTCTTCGCAATAATTCCTAATCCTTCTTCAATGTTTAAAGAATTACTGGCTATATTATTGATTTCAACATTGTTAGCTTCGGCAATTGCTTATTGGGGTGCAAAAAGAGTTTTAGGGTCAAAAAAGCGGAAAAAATAGACAAGATTCATTAGGAATTATACACAACATACGATAGATGTCAAAGACTGGTGAACAGGGGAGAATCTGGTTAGACAAATATCCAGAAGGATTAGAATTCAATATAGATGTACCAGATGTAACTTTTGGAGATTATATAGATAATATTTGTAAGAAATATTCTAGCGAGATAGCATATGAATATAATGGAAAAACTTTTACGTATAATGAAATTAATGAACATTCAAATAAATTTGCAAATGGATTAATAAAATTAGGTGTAAAAAAAGGCGATCGTGTTGCACTTTTATTACCAAATATTCCACAATTTCCAATTGCGCTATACGGAATTTTAAAGGCCGGCGCAATTGCAGTTGGAACGAATTTCCTTTATACGCCAGCAGAAATTGAATCACAATTACTTGATGCAAAACCAAGGGTTGTTATTGCTTGTACAGATTTAATAAAAAAACCGATAATGAGGGATTTATATCAAGGGTTCCACGAGAATAGAAAAAATCTCAATGTTGAAAAAGTAATTACTACAAGTGTTACGGAATTTCTACCAGGCATAAAAAAACGTTTAGCGTTTGTTAAAGTTAAAAAAAGAAAATTTAATGATACAATTGATTTTATGGAAGTATTGAATTCTGGAGACACTACACGACCAGAGAGCACGTCTATGACCGAAGATGTTGCAGCACTTCAATATACTGGAGGAACAACTGGAAAATCTAAAGGTGCAATGTTAACACATAAAAATATCATAACAGAAGTGGAAATGGTTTGTGAATGGGTGAGATTAAGAGAAAATAACGACACTGCGCTAATAGTACTGCCGTTATTTCATATATTCGGTTTTATTGGCCAGATGATAATGATGAGATCGGGTGGCAAAGTTGTTTTACTTCCTAGCTTTGAAGAAAAACAGGTTTTAAAAACAATTGAAAAAAGTAAGATTACAATATTCCCAGGCGTCACTACCATGTTTACAAAATTAATTAATCATCCAAATATGAAAAAATCAGAATTATCGTCTCTTAGAATTTCCTTTGCGGCTGCTATGGCATTACCAGATACAGTAGTAAAACAATTTGTTGAGAAATCAAAGTCGCCACTAGTGGAATTATATGGATTAAGTGAAACTACTGGAGCAGTAACTTTCAACCCAGTTCATGACATGAATCTAGCAAAAGTTGGATCAATAGGTGTTCCATTACCAATGTGTGATGTGGCAATAGTGAATAGTGAAAATCATAATGAGTTTTGTGAAGTAAATGAAATTGGTGAAATAGCGGTAAAAGGTCCAATTGTAATGAAAGGATATTGGGAAAATAAGAAAGCTACAGACGATATGATCAAAAATGATTGGCTGTTAACAGGTGATATTGGAAAGATGGATGAAGAAGGTTATTTTTATATTGTCGATCGTAAGAAAGATATGATTAAAGTAGCTGGATTTAACGTTTATCCGAGGGATGTTGAAGATGTACTTTATGAAAATGAAAATGTACTAGAAGCAGCAGCTGTAGGAATGAAGAATAAAGATTTATCTGAATATATCAAAGCATTTGTAGTTTTCAAAGAAGGAAAAACTGCTAGTGAAGAAGAATTAATTGAATTCTGTAGAACTAAATTAACAGGATATAAAGTTCCTAAAGAGATAGAATTTAGAGAGGAATTACCAAAAAGTTTGATTGGAAAAATTCTACGAAGAGAGTTAAAAAAATAATCAATAATACAAATTAAGAGAATCTATCATAGGCGTCATTAAGAAGTAAATCTAATTTATTTTTCCATTCAGGAAAACTTTCTGGAGATTCAGGATAAGATTGACTGTGTCGAACAAGTTCGTTACTTTTTTTTGCAGTATAACGTAATTCTTTTGCAAGACTCCAATGTGTGAGTATTTTGAAGAGCATAAGAGGATTAAACATGTTTACTTTATCAAAACTTGGGTGTTCTCTGGAAGTAATTTTTTCTACATCATCTGCAGAGAGAAAATGTTTCATTCCGTAACTGATTTTTTCATTTAATACTATTTGTAAGAATCTACGAAGTATCTCAAAGCTAGCCATCTGATAACCATAATTTCGTACGTATTCAGTATTATAATTCCATAAACTACTTTGACTATAGTCTTCTGCCTGCAATGCATTAGCAATAGTTTTACCAGCAATAACGCTTGCAAATATTCCAGGTCCTATTCCACCAGCATCTATTGGTCTAGGTAACCAAGCAGCATCTCCAACTATTACATAACCATTTTCCACCATACAATCATTTTGTCGTCTTACTGGAACTTGCCAGTTTCCTCGTGAATTTCCTGAATCAGCATCGTCTGAAGATAATCTATAGTTCTTAATTGACGTATTTGAACTGATGTAATCATCAATTAAACTTTGAAGAGTGTCGTTTTTACCCAATCGCTGATTACGTGAAACAAGTCTTTTTTTCTGAACACCTAGTCCGATATTAACCTTATTTTTTGATTTTGGGAATACCCAAGCATAGCCACCTGGGGCAAGATCCTGATTAAGATGTATTATACAATAATCATTGTCAAAAAGTGATGTATCAGTTTCACCGCTATCAAATTCTAGTATATACCTGCCAGTAGTTTCCATGTCATTTTCACGATCAATTTGTTTCTCCATGAAAGAATTCTCAATAGGAAGATTTTGGCGGAGTTTAGAAGCAGAACCTGTAGCATCTACAACAATTTTTGCAGTAAGTGTTTTTCTTTGTTTATCTTTGTCGAGAATTTCCACACCGGTGATAAAACCATTTTCTAATACTAATTTATCAGATTCGGTTTCAAAGGAAAATTCAACGCCTAATTTTTTGGCGTCTTTAACTTGACGTAATCCCAATAATTTGCGATTAAGAACATAACCTTCTCCGTCAAATGAAACTTTAGTCTTGCGGTCAGGGGCGAAAGCAATTACTCCTTTGACTTTATGTTCTAACTCAGGATAATCATATGTAATTCCAACTTCTTTTGAATAGAAATCAATACTGCGTTTACTTACTGCATCTCCGCAAGTCCAGCCAGAAATATTCTTTCGTGCAGGATTAACTTCTTCATTACGGTCAATAACAAGAATTTTCATATTTTGGTTAGTGTACTTGGCTATTGTTGTAGCAGTGATTAAACCTGTCATTCCACCACCGGCAACAATTACATCATAATCTCTTGGCAATTATTAATCAAATTATCCTACTTGGAACAATTACTTAAATTTCTCGCTTTGTGAGAAATATATTCAGAATTCGAGTTAGTCACTAAGTCCGCTTTCTTTTAAGCGAAGAATAGGTCTTACAATACCTTCATATTCAAGTTCTTCAAGTAACATTATTCCAGTTAGGTTATCAAAATATCTTCGAACCAGACCTCCATCGCCAACGGATTCTACGATTATAACATCAAATATTTCCCCATTATATTCGAATTCACGAAAATCAATGATACGAAATACTGAAATATCGAGGCCCAATCCGATGTCTTCGTAAGCAGGGAATAGATAATCACCAATGGAGACATCTGATCGAATAAGAAATTCATAAGATTTTCCAATAAGATAAGGAGTATCTTGGAAATTTTGATCAAATGATGAAGTATGCGAGTTTTTTATGATTAAACAATTTAAATCTACAACCCTCCATCGCATTACTTCCCATTCATCCTCAAAGAAACTTCTACTTTCAGTAATATTAACAAAAGAACCATCCAGCATAGAGAATTGTAACTTCCAGTCAAAATTATCATGTTCGTAAATTACAAATGAATTAAATTCAAAAGGCATTTCTCGTGAAATAGACTCAATAGAATAATTATTAAAATTGATATTTGTTTCAATTACATTAATTATATTAATTGATTGTTGATCAATTAGGTTCTCTCCCTCATATGTAGAACTTTGTTCGTTAATTTGTAGGAGAATACCAGTATTTTTATCATAATAAGATGTTACAATACTTTCAGATCTATTATTTTGATTATCTATAACAGAGATCCCTTGAACAACAAGAGTATTGATATTTTCATTGTCAAACAACATAGAATCTTCGGAAACTACTTTAAGTTCAATATCTCCGAGACTTGTAATTGTATCACCTATGTCATAATACATAGGCAGCCAGAATAATGGAACGTTTCCTATAATTTCTACTTCAGGGCCATATATTATTGCGCGAGATTCCAAATCAGCAATGAACCAAGTGGAATTAATATTCGTGACGCTTAGTGTGATATTAACTTCGTTTCCAGATGTTTCGCCAAATACCACAGAGAGCTGTTCCAACCCAATTATATCGTAAATCACATAGGCGTTAGGTTTTGGAGAGAAATTCGATTTTGGACAAGCAAAGGTATTTGATATATTAATATCTATATCAGGTTCGGGGAGTTCATTTTTACTAATAAGATCAGAATCCTCAACAAAAACAGACTCATTTTCGACAATTGGCGCTGGTTGAACAGGTATAGATGTATTAGATTTTTCAGAGACTACAGGAATTTCTTGGTTTATAGGTTGTAATAATGAAGGAACAGATTCCATCTCATTATTTTCTTCTTGAAATAAAGTAGATTGAGAGAAGAAATATACCGCAAATAACCCGAGAACAATAAATAAAACTATAATGATTTGATTTTCCTTCATTTAATCAATTTCATAATACATTAATATTTTATATAACTTCTAGAATATGTTAAAATATCTCTAATTGCGTATATTATCACAGTTTAGATTGACAGAAGAAAATAATGAAATAAATAATGAAGAAACAAAGGAACAATTAGAAGATTCAGATAATGTTGTTGAAGCTGACCAAAAGAATGAAGATAAAAAAATAAAGAAGGTAAAACCAAGGAAATTAAATAAAAACAAAGATAATAAATTTCCCAGAGAAGATAGAAATGAAGGAATCGCAAGAGAAGGAATTAATCCAAGGCAATTTTCAGAAGCGTGGACATTATGTAGCAGGTGTAGAGACCAAATTCTTTCATTTGGTGACTCAACGCATTTCATTAATGGTTATCAATATTGTGAGAAATGCTATGAATATGTAAAATCTGACTATTTAGAACAAACGCCTGAATAATTTCAATAAACGGAAATCAACGTAATATTTATTTATTGTAAAAAAAAAAATACAGTAGATATTGGAAGAAAATAACAAAGAAATCAAAAAAGACGGGTATATACTTGGAATAGATTTAGGTACAACAAATTCCGCCGCTGCAGTATATCACAATGATGAAATAAAGGTGATAAAGAGTTCGGACAATAAGATGTCTGATGCGGTAGAGAAGATGTTTCCATCAATTGTATATATTAATAAAAAATCTCATGAGATTCTAGTAGGAATAGAAGCGAAAAAGAAGTTTGTAAGCAATCCCCAAAATACAATTCTTGAGATAAAAAGAAAGATGGGAACCAAGGAAACAGTAGAAATTGATGGTGATAAATATACACCAGAGCAAATTTCTTCATACATACTTAAAAAAATAAAAACTGAATCTGAAGCGTTCTTGAATGAAAAAGAGATAACTGATGCGATAATAACAGTTCCTGCATATTTTAACGATGCGCAAAGACAATCAACAATAGATGCGGGTAGATTAGCAGGATTAAACGTAATACGAATTGTTAATGAGCCAACTGCAGCTTGTTTGGCTTATGGATTAGACAAGATTACACATAAAGACAAAATGAATATCATGGTCTTTACGTTTGGCGGAGGAACGCACGATGTAACTACTATGCTATTAGAAAATGATAAATTCAAAGTAATTGCGACAAGTGGGGATACAAATACAGGAGGAACGGATATTGATCAAGTAATTGTAAATCGACTTAAAGAATTGATAAAAGAAAAATACAGCAAAGAGGTTGATGATCCTTCTGTAGAAGCAAGATTGAAACTTACTGCAGAAGAGGCAAAGATTCATTTATCATATCATTTAGCAGCAGATATTGAAATGGGAGATATATTTCCCGATGATAATTCAACTTTTGAATATACGTTATCTCAGGAAGAATTGGAACAACTATCCATGTCAGTAGTCAAACGTGTTGAAGGCACAATAAAAACAGTATTATTTGATTCACGATTAGGAGCTAAAGATATTGATAAATTAATATTGATTGGAGGACAGACACGTATGCCACTTGTAAGAAAAACTGTAGAAGACTACATGCAGACTGCTGCGGAAGAAGGATTAGATCCAATGGCTTGTGTTGCAAATGGTGCTGCAATCAATGCTGCAATATTACAAGGAAAAATATCATATGAAATGGTAGACGTAACTCCATTGACTTTAGGCGTGGGTACAGCTCCAGGAACTGTACAGAGATTAATTAGACGGAATAGTCCTATTCCAATTTCCAGGCAACAGATTTTCACTACGTCAAAAGATAATCAAAAATCAGTAGCTGTAAAAATAGTTCAAGGAGAAAGAATAATGACAGCCGACAATACTTTGATAGGAAATTTTACGTTATCAGGAATACCAGAGAGAGAAAGAGGAGTTCCTCAGATAATGGTAAACTTTGACATTGATGAAAATGGAGTTCTTCATGTTTCTGCAAGAGAGACCTCAAGTGGTGCATCAAAAGAAATAACGATAGAAAACCGCCTGGATGTAAAAGAAACATCGGTTCAAGAAGCTATGGAGGATGCAGACAAATATGCGTATGACGATAGTAAGAAAAAGAATACGATAGAGTTACTTAAGACTGCAGATATGGCAGTCTATCGAGGACACAAGATACAAAAACAATTAATTATACCCAATATGGATTCGCGAAAACTCAATGAAAAGATGGAGGAAGTTAAGAAACTTGCAAAAATGGAGATAATTGAGAATGATGACAAGAAATTCGCTGAATTACGTAGATTGATTATTGACATTAATGACATTGTAGATCAATTAAAAGAAATATATTCAGTAACAGAAGGATTATAGTTTTTAAAAAAAAATTACTGGGTGAGTTTTATACTCACCAGCAACATTGTTAAAATGTTTTTCGAGCAGAATTAATAGAATATAATTACTTTAATTCGTTAATTATATCTTTAACTCGACTTGCTTCCCATTTTACTAGTTCGATGTCTTGTTTTGTATAGTAATTACTGTTGTTTCTTAAACCAGCAGTAATCGATACATAACGATCATAATAATGCTTTGATGCAATATCTTGATTACTTTTCTCAAGTTTGATTAAAGCAAGCTTACGATCATAATGACCAAGAATTGGGCTTTCTGGCATTTCTCTGTCATGTTCATTTCTTCCACCATGTTGGGACTTGACGTTGTTGTTATGTAACAAAACATCAATTGCCTGATACAGAGCAGTCCATGCTTTTTCAGCTGCGTTCTTATAGTCTAACCAGCCAGCAGGTCCTCCACGAGCATATGTGAATGATCTACCTTCATATTCTGCTTTAGAAATATCTGCTTTGTCTAGTAATGAATCGACTTCTTTAAGAATTTCTTCTGAATTACTCAAAAGTTGATCATACGGAACGGAATAATTCTGCGTATTGGCAACTTTATTTGGATGTGTTAGAAAAGTCATTTCTATTTTTCTCCTTCACCTAATTCAGGAACGACAGATTCTTCAGATGCAACGGCGTATTTGTTACCAAATGCTTGAATAGTACCTGCAAGTTCTTCGTGTGTCTTAGCATATTCTTCGACTGGAATTGATTGCATGTAAGCATCAACAGCTTGTCGTGCACCAATTGCGCCTCCTTTGGTTCCCCAAGGATGGCCATGAATTCCTCCTCCATTCTGAAGTTGGATATCATTACCCATTAAATCAATTGAGAAATGGTAGTTTTGAGGTGTCAATCCACCTGAACAGATTCCCATCATTGGTTTAATGTGTTCTAATGGATCCTGGATCTTATTCATAATCTGAGGAATTTCAGTGAATTTATTCGCATCGCCGAGTTTACCTCGTGCAGTTCCAACATGAACCATATCACCACCTGCAATTCTTGCAATATAGTCAGTGACTGGAAGATTAATCCCATGTCTTGGATGACGTGTAAGTGCTGCATGTGATGCACGATGTAAGTGAATTGGAACATTGATACTAGCATCTTCTGCAAGAGCACGAAGTGCAGGATACCATGTACACATAAAGTTTAACATCATTCCTCGAGCACCATGTGCAATCATTCGATCTGCAGTTTCCAAGGTAGTTTCCAAGTCAGTAGTGACTTGTGGAACATAGAACATCTCACCTTCAGGATGATGTCCTTCAGATTTAGCTTTATCAAGTGCTTCATAAACCTTAGTAATTCGATCCATTAAAGGAGAACACCATTGATTATGATAAGTCTCATCATCTTTGTAAGTGTCAAAATCACCACAAGCTGCATCATAGAATTGATCAGCTGCGCCTTGGTCTGTAACACCCATTTTAGGTTTCAATGTAGCACCAAGATGAGGTCTTCTTGTCTCTGTTGTACCACAGATTTTTCTCATACCTTCAACACCAAATTGAGGGCCTTTGAAGAGTTTGAGAATACTCTTAGGTAATTCTAGGTCAACCCATTTACAATTAGGAATTGGAGTGAATCCCATCCAATTTCCTGTAATAAATGTAAATAGGTCAGGAATACCACGATTATCTATATCTAGAAGATAAAGCGGATATGCAACTTTTACGTAACCTGAATGTTTAACAGATCCACTTGGATCTTCATACTCCCAGGAGAATACTTTAGCAGCAGTTTTGTGTGCTAAATCAGTTGCAGTAGAAACGTCAGTAAAAGTACCTACTGATTGTTCAGCAGCAATAATTACACCGGCGTGATCGATAGTCATTCTAGGATCACATGTGATGAAATATGTTGCGATAACGTACTTGTCTGGATCTATTTGATCAGGGGTTGTTTGAAATACACTACTTTCACTGTGTTCAACAGTTGGTGTATTCCATTGTCTTTTAATTTCTGGCATCTTAATCAAAAAAAATTGTGCTTTGGGATATTTATAGGTTTATAGGAATTCCTATTATGGGTAATTAGAGATTATTTTTTCGAATACCAACTAATAAGGTTTTCGACGCCGGCTTCCAAATCATATTTATTTTTGAAATTTAATTTGTCTTCTGCTGCACTCATGTCGAAGGGGAATTTCTTTGAACCAGGTTTAGAGTCATCAACATGAATTTTTGATACATCTCCTTTTTTACCTAAAATATCTTTTACATCAGATAATCCGGATACTGTTCCGGAACCTGCATTAAATATTTCATGTTTGAGATTTGGAGAAGTTAAAGCTGCATAATGCTCTTCTGCTAAATCATAAAGGTAAGTCCATTGTGCAACTTGTTCTTCAACAGTGATTTCTTGGTCATTAAGAAAAGCATCTACCATTTCGCCAACTGATCTACCTCTTCCCATTTCTCCAGGCCAAGGTCCATAAACATGTGCCATTCGGATAGAAGCAAATTCTATTCCATAAGCTTTTGCATAATTAAATCCTTGATACTCACAAGCAACTTTACCAGAGGCATAAATGTCACTGCTATCAAAAGGTACTACAGCATCTGTTTCTTTAATGAATGTTCCGTCAGGAGGATGAACTTTGTTTGCAAGATATACGGAACCAGTACTAGTGTAAATAACTCTTTTAACGCCAAGTTTACGTGCAGCTTCTAGAACATTAGAGGTACCCATAGTATGAACGCGAATTCCTGTTTCAGAGTCATTTGTATAATCATGATTTCTACATTGAGTGGCACGAGGTCCAGCAGTATGAATGATATGGTCAATATCGTTATCTTTGATAACAGATTCGAGTTTTGCAGAATCTAAAATATCGCCTTTGTGCATCTCGACTCTATCAATATCCACAATTTTAGAAATAGCTTCAGTTTGACGACATGTTCCATATAATGATGTATCGACATTTTTATCAATCAGAACTTTTGAGATGTGCGCTCCCATCCCTCCTGTACCGGTTATAAGAACTTTCATTTTCGACATTCCCTATTGTTGTAATGTTTCGTCAGAGCCTAAGTCTGACATGAATTGATCAAATCCGATCTTGGTTAATGGATGTTTAAACATCATATCTAGTACTTTGAATGGCATTGTAGCTAGAGGAGCCCCCATCATGGCAGCTTGCACTACATGAACAGGATGTCGAATACTAGAAACTAATGTGTCTGCTTTATTTGGAATGTGTTCCTCGTTATCTTTATAATTATTTCGAATTTGTTCAATTTCCTCTATAAGATGTAAATTACCATCAAGGCCAATATCATCTAGTCTTCCTATAAATGGACTAACAACTCTTGCACCTGCTTTTGCAGCCAATAGATATTGAGCGGCAGAGAAAGTGAGAGTGACATTGCAATCAATTCCAGAGTCAAACAATTGTCGGACTGCTTTTAGTCCGGCCTTTGTATTTGCAACTTTAACATAGATTTTACTACTGTTTTTACCGTATGTGTTAACTAGGTCTTGACCTTCTTTGACAATCTTTGCGGTATCGTTCGTGGTAGTTTCTAAACTAACGGGTTTACCGTTACAGATTTCTACGATTTCTGAATATAATTCATGGGTTTCTTTATTTTCTTTTGCAACTAGAGTAGGGTTAGTTGTAACGCCGTCCAACATTCCCATATCTTTTGCTTCTTTTATTTGATCAATATTTGCTGTATCTAAGAAGAATTTCATCTATTATCATTACTATACAATTTTTGCTATAATAAAATCTTTCTTTTCGATTTATATATGGCTTAATTTCACTAATAGGTAAGAAAAGGTATCAATAATGACAAACAAGAAAATTGAAGAATTATGTATTAATACGATTAGATTTTTGTCGGTGGATGCTGTAGAAGCAGCAAAATCAGGCCATCCTGGTCAACCCATGGAGGCAGCAGCAATGGGCTACAAATTGTTTACACAGATACTAAAGCATAATCCTAGCAATCCAAAATGGGTTAACCGAGATCGGTTTGTTTTATCGTCGGGACATGGTTCAATGATACTATATTCTTTACTGCATCTGTGTGGATATGATCTTGCTTTAGACGAGATTAAAAATTTTAGGCAGATTGGAAGTAAAGCGCCGGGTCATCCTGAATATGGAGAAACGCCAGGTGTAGAAACAACAACTGGACCATTAGGACAAGGATTCAGTGCAGGTATTGGAATGGCGTTTGCGCAGAGATATTTAGCTAATAGATTCAATACAAAGAATCATAAAATTATCGACCATAAAATATACGCATTTTGTAGTGATGGAGATTTAATGGAAGGAATTTCTTCAGAGGCGGCTGCGGTTGCAGGTCATCAAAAGTTTAACAATTTAATATACGTCTACTTAGATAATCATATCAGCATTGATGGAAATACAGACCTAACCACAAAAGAAGATATAAAAAAGAGATTTGAAGCTCATGGGTGGTTTGTTCAGAATATTGAAGGAAATGATTTACAAGATTTTAGTGAAGCAATAAAAAATAGCCAAGGGCAAGAAGAGAAACCATCTCTAATCATAGCACGAACGCATATTGGTTTTGGTAGTCCTAATAAACAAGACAGTGAAGCTGCACACGGAGCGCCTTTAGGACCGGATGAAACTAAATTGACTAAAGAAAATCTAGATTGGCCTCTTGAACCTACATTTCACATTCCTGATGAAGTAAAACAAGAATTTCAGAAAGTTGTAACGAATGGAAATGACTATGAAAGAAGATGGAATGAGATTTATGAATCATATAAGAATGGCAATAAAGAATTAGCAGAAGAATTTGAGAATTTGATTAGAGGAAAGCTGCCAGAAAATTGGGATAAAAACACACCAATATTCAATTTAGATGAATCTCTTGCAACAAGACAGGCATCAGGAAAAACACTAAATATATTAGCTGAGAATATTCCTGCAATAATTGGTGGATCTGCAGATTTAATGGATTCTACAAATGTACGAATTAAAACTTCGGTTGATTCGTTGCCAGAAGCTCCTCATGGACGAAATATTCACTTTGGTATAAGGGAACATGCAATGGGTGCAATTCTACATGGAATGGCAGCATACGGCGGAGTAATTCCTTTTGGAAGTACATTCCTGATTTTCTCGGATTATATGAGAGGATCGATACGTTTAGCATCATTAATGGGCTTACGGATTGTTTTTGTCTATACACACGATAGTATAGGAGTAGGTGAAGATGGACCTACACATCAACCCATAGAACAAGTATCGAATTTACGGGCAGTACCCAATCTTACTGTAATAAGACCAGGAGATGCAAATGAAACAGTGATAGCGTGGAAAACTGCATTGCAAATAACAAGTGGTCCTACTGCTTTAATCCTTACAAGACAAGCATTACCTGTTTTATATGGAGAGTCGAATAAAAATGAGGTTTCTTCACCTGAAAATTTACAAAAAGGGGGATATACACTTGTTGATTCAGATGGATTGCCGGAATTAATTATAATTGCAACTGGTTCTGAATTACACTTGGCTGTTGAAGCTCAGAAAGAATTGAAAAACAAGGGAGTAAATGTCAGGGTAGTAAGTATACCAAGTTGGGAATTATTTGAAAAACAATCAGACGATTATAAAGAACAAGTATTACCAATTGCAATCAAAAAACGAGTTTCAGTTGAAGCGGCAAGTACATTTGGTTGGGAAAAATATATTGGTTTAGAAGGAAAGGCAATTGGGATGACAACTTTTGGTACGTCGGCCCCTGGAAATGAAGTTATGAAGAAATTTGGTTTTACTGTAGATAATGTTGTAAATAAAAGTCTTGAATTATTGAAGAAATAAAATATATTTTTTATTTAGATGCAAGTGCACGTAAATCTTCAACTGCTTGAATCATATCATCTTTATAGAGAATTCCAGCTCCACAAACAACTACGTCAACACCTGCTTCAAAAGCAAGTGGTGCTGTTTTTTCATTGATTCCTCCATCTACACATAATTCTACATTATATTGATGTTTGTCAATAAGTGCGCGAGCTTCTCTGACCTTTGATAAGGGATATTCTATAAATGATTGACCTGTTTTACCAGGAACTACAGTCATAACCAATATTCTATCTAATTCATCGATGTAGTCTATGATAGAAGAAAGAGGAGTGTCAGGATTAATTGCAAGGCCGACCATTTTATCATGTTTTTTAACAGCGTCGATATACTTTCTTGGGTTTACTGCTTCTACATGGGCCGTAAGCATATCACCACCAGCTTCAATATATTTAGGAAGAGACTCAATTGCATGGTTTGTCATTAAATGAATATCCATGGGAAAGTCTGTTGCATTATTAATAATTTCAAGATGTTCTACAGGAAAGGCATATGTATCAGTAAAAGTTCCGTCTAACACATCTATATGAAACCACTCAACATTGGCCTTTTCTAGAATTTGTACGTCTTGGACATAATTTTCAGGTTTTGATGCTAACATCGATGGTGCAATTTTCATGAGTATTATATTAATTCTTTTATTCAACTATAAAAAATTTTAAATTCCCAATTTCGTAATTAAAAAATATTTCTCAACACTTAAGTAAGGTATTAGTAATATTTTTTATTGATATGGTAGAAGATCCAATTAATATTCCCACAGTTTCGGGGGTCGTAGATATTGATGTAGATACAGCGTACAGCCAAATTAAAGATATGCGTATTCACGGGGCAGGACGAATTGCAAGATTAGCGGCAAGTGCTTTAAAGAATTATGTAGAGAATACGAACAGTTCAGATCGTGAACAGTTCTATAACAATATAATGAAAGAAGGGAAAAAATTACGATCTGCCAGACCAACTGCAGTTTCACTTCCAAACGGAGTAAATATTGTTTTAGCATCGACTAGAAAATCTTACAACGCAGGGGAATCTTCAGATAACATAAAAGAAGTTACTATTAAGGCGGCAGAACAATTCGTGCATAACAGTTTAGACGCCTATAATAAAATTGGCGAATATGGTGGAAAGCGAGTTAGAAATGGTGATACAGTAATTACAATATGTAATAGTGAGGCTGCAATAAGCATATTAAAAAAAGCCCATGACATGGGTAAAGGAATAAAGATAATTTGTTGTGAAACTAGGCCATTGTTTCAGGGTCATAAGACTGCAGCAACATTGTCCAAACATGGTTGTGACGTCACGATAATAATAGATTCTGCAGTAAGAAGATTTATGGATAAAGTTGATCGTGCAGTATGTGGAGCAGATGCAGTAGCAGTTAATGGAGCTTTAGTTAATAAAATAGGTACGTCTCAGTTAGCTGCAATAGCTCATGAATCACGTGTTAAATTAATGGCTGCAGCAGAGACATACAAATTTTATGCAGATACAATGTATGGAGAACTTACAGAAATTGAAGAAAGAGATGCTACAGAAGTTTGTTCAGAAGAATATCTAAAAGCATATCCGAATATAAAAATTAGAAATCCTGTATTTGATGTAACGCCGCCAGAGAATATTGACATTATTGTTACTGAGAAAGGTATAATACCGCCTTCAGCTGCATCTTTAGTAATAAAAGATTTAATAGAACTGATGTAAAAGGTAATATGAAATGATAATATACGGTGGATCAGAAGGCCAAGTTTTGGCAACAAAAGTAGCTAAATTACTTGATGCGAAACTAGGTCAGATTGAAATAACAAAGTTTCCAGATGGTGAAAAATATGTTCGCTATCATGATGAAATTGAGAATGAAGATGTTGTATTAATTCATCCAATGGGTTTGAAACCAGATGAATTATTTATGGAATATATTTTAATTTGTTCTGCATTGAAGGATGGAAAGGCAAAATCAATTACTACATTTGTGCCATACTTCGCATATGCTCGACAAGATTCTAGATTCAATCCAGGCGAACCTGGAAGTTTCCATTTAGTTTCTAAAATAATAGATAATTTAGGAATAGATATGATCTATACAATTGACTTGCATCTTCAGAGAGTTAATGATTTGAGTGATTTAATCAAGAATACTCCTACAAAGAATCTCAGTGCAGTTCCAGATATTGCAAAATGGATTAAAGAGAATGCAGGATTACAGAATACATTAGTCATAGGACCTGATGAAGAATCAGAACAATGGGCAAAAGTAGCTGCAGAGACAATGGGAGTTGATTATGAGATTATGTTTAAAACAAGATACAGTGCTACAGAAGTCAGCATTACTACAAGGGAGGGTAAACTTCTTCCCGTAAAGGGAAAAGATGTTGTCATCATTGACGACATCATTAGTTCTGGCGGTACAATTATTGAAGCAGTAAAATTAATTCAAGAAGCAGGCGCAGGTAAAATTGTCGTTGGATGTACGCATCCTGTACTTCGTGGAAAAACGCCATTTGACTCGGCCCTAGCAAACATATACAATTCTGGTGTTTCAATAGTGGTGGGAACAGATACAGTTCCAAGTCCAGTTAGTTATGTCAGTGTATCTGACGTAATTGCCAGAACAATAAAAGATACACTCGAATAAGAATTATAATCGGGGAGTATGATTAAACATGCTATCAATACAAGACTTAGACATCAAGGGAAAGACAGTTTTCTTACGATGTGATATAAATAGTCCTATTGATCCAGACTCGTTAAAGATACTAGATGATTCACGATTATTAGAAGTTGCAGAAACTATTGATGCACTAAAAGATTCGAAATTAATTGTCGCGTCTCACCAGGGTCGACTAGGAAAATCAGACTATGTTTCAATGGAACAGCATGCCCCTGCACTTTCAAAGTTATTAAATAGAAAAATAAATTTTGTTCCAGATGTTTTTGGACCTACTGCAATAAATACAATAAAGAATCTCAAGACAGGAGATATATTATTATTAGACAATCTAAGATTTACAGCAGAAGAAAATGCAGAAATGTTACCTAAAGATGCGATTAAATCGCATCTTGTTAGTAAATTAGCAGAACATATAGATTATTGTGTATTAGATGCATTTTCAACATCGCATAGATCACATCCATCCATAGTAGGATTTGCAGAACTAAGACCGACGTGTGCAGGTAAGATTGTTGAACGGGAAGTCAATGCGTTAAAAGGAATAGTTGAAGATTCTAATACAAAATTTACTGCAATCTTAGGTGGTGCAAAAATTCCCGATAGGTTAAAATCAATTCAAAAATTAATTGAAGCAGGCAGAATAGAAAAAGTGTTATTAGGTGGTTTAATTGGAAATGTTTTTTTGGCAGCAACTAAAAAAGTTCCTCTGGAAGTGACGTCAATAGATGATGAAGAATCAATCAATACTGCAAAATTATTATTAGAGAAATATCCAGAAAAATTCATGTTAGCAGACGACGTTGCAGTAGAAGTTGATGGAAAGAGAATAGAAAAATCTTTATCAGAACTAGATTTATCAGATAGGATTTTTGATATTGGGCAAAAAACTATCAATAAATATTCTCAACAGATTGATAATGCGGAAAATATTTTCATAACAGGGCCATTAGGGATGTTTGAGAATTCTGAATTTAGGCTTGGAACTACGGAAATTCTTACTAAATTATCAAATACAAATGCGAGAACGATAACCAGTGGAGGTCATCTAAGTGCAGTACTTTCACAATTAGATTTGAAGGACAAGATTTATCATGTCAGTACAGCAGGAGGTGCATTAATTAGGTATCTCACTGGTGAAGAATTACCATTGTTGAATGCTTTAAATAATTCTGCGAACATACATACAAAGTGATGATGATAAGTGGGTAAACAAGAATTTCCGAAATGGTTAGCAGAAGAAATTTCTTCAGTAAAAATGAAAAAATCCAATACACTAGAACTTACCGGGTATTTACTAGAAGTTAATAAAAAAGAGAAGAAGATAGATGTACAGTTTTATGAACAATTACCTGATGGAAGACGGATTGCAACACTAGTAATTGGAGAGAAGAAAATGTTAAAAAATTTAGAAGAACAACATAATAAATCGGGAGACGCTCCAGAATTTAATTTTAAAGTTATGGTCAATAAAGCGTCATTAAGTGATAAAGCTAAAGAATACCTAACTGAGAATTATTCAGTAGCGCTAGACAATTTATACGGATTTGAGTTAGAATCTTTCGATTCAGTCAAGTAATTCATAGATAATCATTTTACTGACTATTGTTTATATCTACTATACATGTCAGAAAAAAACTCAAGAATTCCTGGTTTTTACAAATTAAATGCTCATGAAAGATTAAATAAATTGAAGGAATTTGCCGATTTAACAGATGAAGAGTTGAAGATTATGGAGTCAATGTCTGGAATTGACATTGATGATGCATCAAACATGATCGAAAATGCAATAGGAGGAATTTCCATACCCATAGGAATAGCCACGAATTTTATCATTAATGAGAATGAATATTTAGTTCCTTTAGCAACAGAAGAACCGTCAGTAATAGCTGCATGTAGTAATGCTGCAGGTCTTGGACGGGAAAGAGGTGGATTTTCGGCAAAGAGTATGGGAAATATCATGCGTGCACAAATACAACTCATCAACATAGACGATATTTCATTAGCAAAAAAGAATATTTTAGACAATAAATCGATATTACTAGAACTAGCTTGTGAAGAAACTCCCACATTATCGTCGTTGGGAGGAGGCGCAAAAGACATACAATTGAAAGAACTAGATACGAAACGGGGTAAGATGTTAATTGTGGAAATATTAATTGACTGTAAAGATGCAATGGGAGCTAATGCTTGTAATACAGTAGCAGAATCATTATCTTCAAGAATGGAAGAAATATCGGGAGGAAAATCACTATTAAAAATTGTTTCAAATCTTGCTATTGGAAGGATTGTTGAAGCTTCTGCAACGTTTGATAAAGAGTTACTAGGCGGTGAACAGGTTGTTGAATCAATATTAGATGCGTCAGAATTTGCACATAATGATGCATATAGAGCTGTAACAAGCAATAAAGGAATAATGAATGGAATAACTGCTATAGCGATTGCAACTGGACAAGATACAAGAGCTATAGAATCATCAGTTCATGCATACGCTTCGATATTAGGAAGATATATTCCATTAACAACATGGGAAAAAGATTCGTCGGGAAATTTATTTGGGACTATAAAAATACCAATTCCAGTAGGAATAGTAGGCGGTACAGCGTCAGTGCATCCAAGTTCAAAGATTTGTTTAAAAATTCTTAGAGTGAAGACTGCAGCTCAATTAAGCGAGATTATGGCTTCAATAGGTCTTGCACAGAATCTTGCTGCGCTTCGTGCATTAGTGTCTGAAGGAATTCAAGAAGGTCATATGAAACTTCATGCAAAGAATATAGCAATATCAGCAGGTGCAAGAGGTAAATTAATAGAAAAAGTTACAGAAATAATGATTCAAGAGAAAAATGTAAAGTTTCTGCGTGCGAAAGAACTGATCAAGGAATTAGATAAATAATTTTATTATATGCGGTCACCGGGATTTGAACCCGAGTTATCAACTTGGCAAGCTAACGTATTAAACCAAACTATACGATGACCGCTCTAATTAACTTAATATTAGCCTTCTTTAAGTTTTAAGTTATTGGATAAACAATTATGTGAATATCTCATATAGAAGTCAGGGCCGGTAGTTCAGCGGTAGAATCGAAAGATATACTATCCGCTTCGCATGCGGAAAGATCACTATCCCATAAGGTCGAGGGTTCAATTCCCTTCCGGTCCATTTTCTTTAAATTTATAACCATTAGAAAGCAATTATTTATTGATTAGAATGAAATCGACGAGTCAGGATAAGTTTTTAGAAGAATCGCTTGATTTGGCGATTAAAAATATGAAGAATGCGGGTTATGAACTGCACAATAAGGTATCTATTGAAATTGATTCCGAATTACAATTCATGGGTTATGCAAAAATTGATTCCAATAATAGTTCAATTGTAATTGCAGATTGGGCATTAGACTCGGATATGTTAAATGGATTAATTCTTCATGAATTAGCACATATATATTTTACAGAAATAAATTCACCGTCGCATCAAACAGAAATTATTAATGAAGTGATATCACATGTCGTTGAGCAAGAAGGATTAAACAACTTAGAAGCGCGTTCATTGAGTGAAGGTTTTAATCATCTTCAAAACATGATTGTAGATGATATTGTTTTTCAGTTAATGAACAATGAGAGAGAGAGAAAGCTGGTTCAGAATTTTTTTGTGACATGGATGTCGGATGAGCCTACAGGAAATAATCTGATAGATGCTTCTTTATTGGCAAGAAATGCGTTTGCATTGGCTTCATTAAAGAGACGTAATTTTTTGAGTGAATCGTCAGAATTATCTAAGTTAATGATTAGTAAAAATACACAATTTCTTTCATTTTATAAATATGCAAATAAACAAAAATATGAGAAATACGAGGAGTTTCTAACAAAGTTTGAGTTGAATGATGATGGTAACTTTGCATCCGTATTAATCGAGTATTTTGAGATATTAATGAACTTGTTGAGGCCAGATAGCAAGTCTTTAGAAACACTCAGATGATCATGTAAGTAAATCATCTAATGTGTTATTGTCGATGCCAGTTTTGATTTCTAAAGCAATTCTTCTACCCATACTCATATTTGCGCCATGAGTCAAGTAAGAATATGGTGAACCTGTAGTAAATATATTAGTACCAGCAACTATACGAGCAGAAAATTCAAATGCAATGAATTTTCCATTTGAATCATAAACGCCCTCCATACAAAATGGTCCAGGCATACCTGGTGGAACTAACTCTTTACTTGCTGTTACAAAGTTTTCCCCAATATCATATACTTCAACAAGGAGAGATTCTCTGAGAACTAGAGGCAGGTTACCAACTACGATATACGTAGGAGATATTTTAAGTTCATTTTGGTCAGTACTTGGAATCCGTCCTAAACTATCGACATTAGTTTCATATCGTTTATCTATTCCAAAGAGTTCCAATTCATTTTTGAGAGGAGACTGAAAGTATTGCAAATATACTGGAACGCCTACAATGTACTCTTGTATTTGGAGTTCGTCTGCATCAGTCATTAAACCTTGTTTTTTGAATTTATCCACGTTAGAATAATAATCTTCTGAATTTTTAGCAAGAAAATAACCAGAGCCTCCACGAGCTCCGGACAATTTAGAAATTGTTAGGCAATCAATTTCTTCTGGAGAATTGAATATTTTCGGAATAGAAACACCTGATTTTTCCATTAATTTAGTTTTAAGATCTCGATCTGCTTCCCATCGTAAGATATGTCTGTTTCCAAAGATTGGAACATTAAGTTTTTCGATTTTTTCAATTCCTACTTCAGAAATTAAAGTGCCATGAGGAATTAAAATTGAATCCAGTTCCGTCAGTTTATTTGTGATATCCTCATTCGTAATTTCTTGGAAATCTTCTACGACAATATATTCGTCAATAAAATCATATCGTCTATAGAGTTTTTCTCGAGACGATTTAGTAACCAAGACTGTATTAAAACCCTCTTCTTTAGCGCCTTTGAGGACTTGTAAAGCACAATGAGAACCCAAAGTAGCAATACTATTCAGGTAACCACCTCATCTAATCGTTCTTCTTTTATTGCTTCAGATATTTCCATTGCGATTCTTTTACCAGCGCCAAATGATTCGCCATAATAATAGTGAGTGTAAGGGCTCATCATTAAAACAGGACTTCCAGGAACACGAGGTGAAACATCAAATACAACTAGTTCAAAGTCTTTTGTAATTGCGCTTTGTAATGCAAATGGTCCAATCATACCTGGATCAAATTCTTTTTTAGTAGAGTCGACAAATTTATTACCCATTTCAAAAACTTTTTCAAGAAATGATTCACGAATTGTGGCAGGCATATGTCCGACTTCAATATTCTGTAATTCGACATCAATCTCCAGTTGTTGTTTGGCAGGTAATGAAGTGAAGTCATTAAGATTGGTCTGTAGACGTCGATCTATGCCAAGAAATTCTACACGATCATGAAGTATTGAATAAAAGAAATTAAAATTAAAATAAGTGCCTAAAACAAACTCTTCTATACGTGCATCAGCTAAATCCTCGGCATTTATTATACCTTGAGCAATACGTTTTTCTGCTTTTTCATTGAATTCTTTAAAACTAGAAGCTGTAAAGAATGCACGTTCAATTTTACGTGTTGATTCCATTACCTTTACGATTACAAGGCGATCAATATCTTCAGGTTTGTTAAATAATTTAGGATATTTAATGTTAGCTTTTTCAAGAAGATAATATTGGTTTTTTTCAACATTTCTTTCTTCAGTGCGTAGCATTTCTCTATTACCAAAGATAGGAACTTGAAGGTTATTTTCAATAGAATCATAATCAATGTATGTAGTGAATGAACGATGAGGAATTAAAATAGAATTATTAGAGATTAAGGATTTTTGTACGTCGTCGGTAAGTAAATCGGAAAATTTAGGTAAAGTTATGACATCATTAATAATTCGATGAAAGTGTTTATATGTTGTCTCGCGGCCTTTTTGACAAATTACTATAGTATTTAGATTTTCAGAAGTAGCCCCATCCATGATGTCGAGAGCAGAATGGCTACCAAGGGCAGCAATAGATATATTATTAGTATCGTAGCTTTTTACGGTTTTTTGTAGGATACTTCTGTCAATCATTGCCAATTATTTTATAGAACTATACTTATTTAATGATAATTGATATCGATACAAAATGTTTCCAAATGGTTTGGAAAATTCAAGGCAGTAGATAATATTAATATTGAAGTGGAGAAAGGTGAGATTTTTGGGTTATTAGGACTCAATGGAGCCGGAAAGACTACCACACAGAGAATGGTTTCTACAGTATTTCAGCCATCGGAAGGCAACATAACTGTTAATGGTTTTAATTCAAAAAGTGATTCATCAAAAGTTCGTAGAAATATTGGATTCTTGCCCACGGAAGTAGGACTGTATGACAGATTAACTGCTAGAGAAGTAATAAAATATTTTGGAATATTAAATGATATAGACGAGAGTAAAATTGATGATAAGATTGATGAAGTGCTGGAGAAGTTATCGCTTGTAGAATATGCAAACAGACGATGTGGAAAATTATCTAGAGGTAATAAACAGAAAGTTGCAATTGCAAGAGCAATAATTCATGAACCGCCAGTTTTTATTTTTGATGAGCCAACGTCTGGTTTAGATGTAATATCATCACGTGCAGTACTTGATTTTGTGAAACAATGTAAAGATGATGGAAGAACCATATTATACTCATCGCATTCAATGTATGAGACTGAGGAAATTTGCGACAAGATAGCAGTCATACACGATGGAAAGATATTGATGACTGATTCAATAGAACATATTCGAAAAGAACATGGTTCGCTTGAAAAAGCATTCATTACAGCAGTAAAAGGTGAGAGATCTTAGCTATAAAACATATTAGAGCAGTATATGAAAAAGAAATGAAGGACATACTGAGAGATAGGCGAACATTATTTGCAACAGTTATTATTCCCATCTTACTGATTCCATTAATGACTTTTGGGATACCATTATTATTTTCTAGTACAGAACAACAAATAGTAGAACAGACACAATATATTGCAATAATTAATTATGAGTCGTCAGAAGAATTTACCAAGTTAATTGATGGAAGTAGATCGTTGAGAGTAGTTGTCATAGATAAACCAATTGATGAAGCAATTAGAAATGGAACAGTTGCAGCTGGAGTAGAAATACCCAGAGATTTTGATAATAGGATATTAAATGAACAAAATGTAAATATAACAATATATTATGATGCATCGAGTAGAACGTCCAACGTAGCATATTCAAAGATTATGCAATTCCTTAGTATGTATAGCAAAAATACAGTAGATGAAAGGCTAGTTAATAGAGAAATTGATCCACAAATATTAAGTCCAATACAAGTTTATGCTTCGGACGTAGCCACAAAAGACGAAGTATCAGGATATTTACTTTCGTTAATTTTACCTCCGTTATTATCAATAATTGTGGCTACAGGCGGAATGAATGCAGCAATAGATCTAACAGTAGGTGAAAAAGAGAGGCATACATTAGAAGCTCTTTTAGTGACATCGACCAGTAGGCGTGATTTAATTACAGGGAAATTTTTAGCTGTATTTTCTACTACTTTGGTTTCAATAGCATTCATTATGCTAAGTCTATCAGGTTCAGTAGGCTATTTATCAACATTATCCGTCCAGCAGATGCAGATATTTCTAACATTACAGACTTCAATTATTGTCTTTGTGATTCTATCATTGATGGCAATTATGATCGCTTCGTTAGGAATGGCTATAGCAAGTTTTGCAAAGAGTTTCAAAGAAGCGAATAATTACTTAACGCCAATGCTTTTCCTTATTGTAATTCTATCCTTTGGTTCTTACGGATTATCGATAGAAGATATAGGATTAATTCCATTTTTGGTTCCAATACTAAATGTAACTTTAATTATTCAGGAAGTACTGGTAAATAATTTAAACATACTGCATCTAGCATTAACTGTGACTTCCACTTTAGTTATTTCTATAATATTAATATCCATAGCAAGCTGGATTTTCCATAAGGAAAGCTTGCTATTTAGAGCTTAGTTGATTAATATGAACAATATCATCAAAGCGCGAGTGAAAAAGATTTTCTCGTTTACAAAATCATTGAAAGTTGAACCTGATGCAATATTGATTAAAAATGGCATAGAAGGGCAACTAGATTCAACATTTTTTTATTTAACAGGAATCAGATCAGGATTATTTGAAGGATGTTCAATAATTGCATATCCAACAGGAAAGGTATGTCTATTAACTTCCAAATTAGAGGAACAAAGTGCATTAAATACACCGCATATTGAAATTAATGCGTTTGGAACTGAACTTGAATACAAGGAACTTTTAAAGAAGAAATTATCAAAAGTAAAATCTTTAGGAATGAATTATAATGAGATTTCTTATGCAAATTATCGTTGGATACGAATGCTTTTGAAAAATATAAAACAAGAAGTGAATGTGAGCAAGCCAATCGGAGAAGCTCGGTGCATAAAAGATGAGATAGAAATAAGAGAATTAAGAAAAAGTGCAAAAATCGCAAGTAATACATTTCAGACAATTGTGGATTCATTAAAAGAGAATATGACTGAGAATCAGTTGTCTTCGATAATAAATCATGATTTAGAGAAACAAGGTGCAGCAGGTCCATCGTTTCAGACCATTGTAGCATTTGGCAAACATACAGCAGAACCACATTATGCACCACAGAATTTTAAATTAAAGAAGAATAAACTGGTGCTTTGTGATTATGGTGCACGTTACAACAGGTACTGTTCCGATATAACAAGAACTGTATTTTTTGGTAGGATAGATAATAGGATTAGAGACATGTATGAAACAGTACTGAATGCAAGTGAAATAGGATTAAAGAAAGTTAAATCAGGCGTTAAGGCAAGTGATGTTCATAATGCAGTGGAAGATTACATCAACTCTACAAAATATAATGGAAGATTTATTCATTCAACAGGTCATAGTATTGGACTGAATGTTCATGATGGTGCATCGATAAGTAGAAAATCACCAGTGATTCTAGAAGAAGGAATGGCATTTACAATAGAACCCGGAGTATATTTACCAAAAATTGGTGGTGTAAGAATAGAAGACGATATTATTGTAAGAAAGAATGGACCTGAAATATTAACAAAAGTTTCACGAGAATTAATTGAAGTATAGATTATTCTATTAATCTGTATGTAAATCCTTGTTGTTTAAGAGTCTTGAGCATTTCTTTTGTATGTTCCTTACTTTTTGTTTCCATGCTAATGAGAACTTCAACAGGACCTAAACCAATTTTTTTATAAAATCTATCTACTTGAACGTCTAGAATATTTGCATTTCTGGATCCAATAACATCAAGGACGTCTTTGAGTGCACCAGGCTTATCAGTCAAACCTACTATCATACGAACAATTCTACCAGCGCTGATTAAACCACGGGTAACCAGCTTATTCATTAGAGACATATCCACATTACCTCCGCAGATAATAGGAACGACATTTTTTCCTTTTACAGATAATTGACCCGATAATAAACCTGCGACAGGTGCAGCTCCAGCTGGTTCAGAAACTATTCGACCACGTTCCAGTAAGAGGAACATAGCTTCGGCAATTTCAACGTCGCTAACAGTAATCAATTTATCAACGTGCTTTTTAACAATATCAAAAGTGAGTTTGCCTGGAGTTTTTACATCAATTCCATCAGCAATAGTAAAATGAGATTGAATAGTAGTAAGTTTACGATTTTTCTTTGATTCCACCATAGAAGCTGAGTTGGAAGCTTGAACACCAATAATTTTTATTTGAGGGTATTTCTCTTTTAGTGCAACGCATAAACCGCTAATTAAACCTCCGCCTCCTACGGCAGCAATTATTATGTCAACGTCTTTGAAAGACTCAACAATTTCTAAGCCAACTGTTCCTTGACCAGCGATGACAAAAGGATCATCAAAAGGATGAATCATAGTGGCAGAATGTTTCTTTGCAAAGTCTTCCGCTGCAGAATAAGATTCGTCATAATTGGAACCTGATAAAAGAATTGAAGCGCCATAACCAGATGTAGCTGCAACTTTAGTAGTAGATGCATTCTCGGGCATAACAATAGTACAAGGAATATCAAGATGAGACGCAGCATATGCAGTTCCTTGTGCGTGGTTACCTGCAGAAGCAGCTACAACACTTTTGGCAACAGATCGATCAACATTAAGCATTTTCCAATATGCTCCTCGAACCTTGAAGGAACCGGTCTTTTGAAGGTTTTCGAGTTTAAGATATACTTGAGAATCAGTGAGTTGTGATAGTGTGTTAGAATAATCCAATGGAGTTTCCTTGACAACAGTAGAGAGTGCAGCTTGTGCTTTTTTTACATCTTTTATTGATAAATCGATATTAAAATCTACCATTACTTCTACTTCAATATAGTTATAGATAAGTAAATATGGGTAATTTTAGGATGAGATGAGACAGGTTTTTTTATTTCTTTATGATAGACTATGATATGAAGGATGTTGAGATAGTAAAAAGAACGAAGATAAAACTAAAGAATCCAATATTGATTTGTGGATTACCTGATTCGGGATTTGTGGGTAAAATTGCGAGCTACCATTTTGCAAAAGGAATAAAGGCAGAAAAATTTGCGGACATGTATTCTTCTCATTTACCTGCACAAACAATTGTAAATGAAGATGGAACTATTGAGCCATTGAAATTTGAATTCTATTATAAGAAAGGTAAAAACGATTTGTTAATTTTTACGGGAGATGCTCAATCTGAAACACCTGAAGGTCAATATAATGTTTCAAGAGATTTATTAAAGTTCGTAAAAGGCTTAGGTTGTAAAACAGTATATGCCATAGGTGGTTTAATTACAAACGATTTATCCATACCGCCAAAAATTTATGGTGCAGCGATTTCGGAATCATTATTAAAGGATTTACAAGAATTTGGAATAGAAAATATGAAAGAAAGTAATATAATAGGAATGAATGGAATTTTAGTATCTTTGGCGAAGGATAGTAAGATGAAGGGTTTTGGAATATATGCTGAAACAAAAGGAGAGCTTCCAGATATTAGTGCTGCAAAAGAATTGATTAAAGTTTTAACAGTAATAACAGGAATTAAACCTAATCTGCGTGCTTTGTCAAGTGAAGAGAAACGATTGAAAAAACTACAAACTAGCTTGGAATCTAAAATTATTGAGGATTCTGAGAAGAAAGTAAGTGGATATATTACTTAATCTGGCAACTGATTTTTAGTAAAGTAGCTGCAGACAATTCATATAATTCGAGATAGTCAGATTCTTTGATTGATAATTTAATTTGATAGTTTGGGCATGGATTTGGCTCAGATTTCACCCTAGGCGAAATGCAAGATAGAATGAATTCGAGTTCTTCAAGAAATGATGGTTCAGATAAATATCTATAACGTCTTCTAGTCACTTTTTCAAGATGATTGATTTGTAGAGAATTGACATCGTCTTCCGACTTTTCTAATGGTTCAAGAGTGATAATTAGATTTTTTCCTATAAGCGTGCGGTCAGGTTCAATACTCCAGGATTGGAGAATCTCGTCATTTACAATTAATTTATTCGGATAACTACCCACTGCGTCAATGATGAATGGAGCATTGGAAACATTTGAGATTGTTAATTCAGTAACATAAAGATCTTGAACAATTTTTATCATTATAATATTGTATACAATTGCTCATATATTATTATTGTTAAAACGTTGAATATTGAAAGAAGAAAAATCATCGTTGATTATGTTTTTGGTAATATGATCTACTAATAATTTGGAGCAGCCTGGAGCAAGCATTATTCCAAGTCCGTTAAAACATCCTAAAAAGAATAGATCGTCGTCCAATTTACCAATTAATGGTCTTGAATCTTCACTAGAGGTATATAATCCAGACCAGTTTTTTTGAATAGGGCCTATTTTTTGATCAGGGAAAAAGGTATTTGCGTGCTGGAGTATATATTCAAGAAAATTTTTATCGTTTTCAAATTTAAAGTTATCAGGATCGCCAGAATATTTTGTAGAACCATCGCCAAATAAGAATGACGAAGAGGAAACAGGTCTACCATAAACGCCATTACTCATTTTATACAAAATTGGTAACGATGAGAGATTGTTATCAGATGCTTGAGGAATTGAGAAAATAGCTGCTTGAGTAGAATATGTATCAAAGTTAATAGTACAATTAAACATATTTGCAATTTTATTAGACCAGGCTCCACCAGTAATTATTACTTTATCAGATGTGAATATACCATGATTGGTATGAAATGTGAAATAGTTCTGGCGTTTAATAGTTTTAATTTCAATATTATTAAAGAAATTAATATTTTTGGATTTTAATTGTTTGAGAATAATAGGAAATAAGTGATCAATATTATAATAACCACTGTTCTTAGAGAGAACAGCAATTTCATCAGAAGGCATAGAGAGCATTGGATAGATATCGCTGAGTTCCTTTGAGTCAAATAATGAGTAATCCACATTTGAAGATTTCATAACATCTAAGAATTGAGATAGAGTTTCTTTATCAGAATTGTGGCAAAAAGCAAGTAGGCCAGAATTGTTATAAGAGATATTTTCCGATGAGTCATTAATTATTTCGTCATAAAATTTTAGACTATTAGAAACTGCTTTAATTTCTTCTTTGAAAGGGAAGAAATGAGATATAATACCTGCGGATTTCATTGTTGAACCAGAGCCAGATAATGGATTACTAATATCCAAAACAATAGAACTAAAACCTGATTTTTCAAGAAAGTACGAAGTACTTATACCTGAAATTCCTGCGCCAAGAATTATAAATTCGCTATGCATTAGTATATTATCCGACAGAAAGATTATTTATTAATCTAACATCAGAGATATGATATGGAGATAGTACAAGTAGAGAATTTGAGTAAAGTTTTTGATAAAGAGATAGTTGCAGTAGATAACATATCATTTCATGTAAAGGAAGGCGAGATTTTTGGTTTTTTAGGGCCAAATGGTGCAGGAAAGACCACAACAATTAAAGTTTTGACAACTTTATTGCAGCCTACTAATGGTCAAGTAAATATAGCTACGTTTGATGTTAGAAAAAAACCTGATTCTGTAAGAAGGTCCATAGGAATTGTACCGCAAGCATTAACATTAGACGATGATCTAAAAGGAATGACGAATTTACTATTATCTGCAAAATTATATCGTGTTCCTGATAAAATTGCAAAAGAACGAGCAGATGAGTTATTAAAATTGGTAGGACTGAAAGATGCTGCTGAACGAGACGTATCAACTTACTCGGGTGGAATGAGAAAGAGATTGGAATTAATTATCGGATTAATACATAATCCAAAAGTATTATTTCTAGATGAACCAACTTTAGGTCTAGATATTCAAACACGTTCAGTAATTTGGGACTATCTTAAGAAATTGAATAAGGAAAATGGTTTGACAATTTTTATTACAACACATTATTTGGAAGAAGCTGATTTACTGTGTGATAGGATAGCAATTATTGACCAGGGTAAGATCTTAGTAGAAGACACACCATCAAATCTGAAACAGAAATTAGGTGGAGATATGATAGAAATATCAGTAGACGACAATGTGAAAGCTAAGGAATTAATATCTGAATTAAATTCTGTAGAAAAGATTGACACGGTTGGACAGAAACTTCGAATTAAGACGAATAAAGGGGATGAAGTATTGCCGTTAATACTAGAAATTTGCAAAGCAAACAAGATTAATGTAAAGACTGTGGCACTCTCTAAGCCATCGTTAGATGAAGTATTTCTAGAATATACAGGAAGATCATTACGAGATACAGGGACAGGTTTTAGCGATAAGGCTGCAATGCAGAGACTATGGAAGGCGAGATAAATGATTATTGAGACATGGGTACTAGTAAAACGTGAATTAGAAAAATGGTATAAAGTACCGGCGTTGATTTTTTCGGCATTAATTCAACCAGTGGTTTGGATAGCTTTGTTTGGAAATTCATTTAATCCAACAAAGATAATTTCATTTGAAAACCTAACATTTTCAGAGAATATGCCTCCTGAAGTTGTCATGGGGATAAAAGAGTTTTTTGCCAATTCAAGTAATTTGATTCTTGAGCAAACATTTCAGGGTGCGCCTAATTATTTAACATATTTAACAGGTGGAGTTCTATCGACATTAATATTATTCTCTTCGGCATTTAGTGGAAGTTCAGTAATATGGGATAGAAGATTTGGTTTTCTGGATAAGCTACTAGTTGCACCGATACCAAGAAGTTCAATATACTATGCAAAGGTTTTTTCAACAGTTATCAAAGCGTTAATTCAATGTTCGCTTGTATTCATCATAGCATCATTGATTCCTGGAGGATTAGTACTTGCTAAACTCAATATTACAATTATTGTAGTTGTGTTTGTTTCATTATTTATGTTAGCGACAGGATTTGCATGCTTATTTACAGCAATGGCCTTGAGAATGAGAAAATGGGAGACATTAATTGCAGTCGCGAACCTAGTTAACCTTCCTTTATTATTTGCAAGTGGTGCATTGTTCCCAATCTCATTTATGCCAGACTGGCTACAAACAATTGCAAGAGTAAACCCTATAACATATTCAGCAGATCTAACTAGAACTTTATTCATTACTGGAGAGATAACCAGCAATGTAATTTTTGATTTTCAAGTACTTGCAGGATTCTCGATATCATTAATGATACTAGGTTCATTTGTAGCAAGGTATTACGGATTCAAGGAATAGATATAATTTAGAACAAGATGAGTAATTAGTATGAGACTATTGAAATTACAATTAACGATTTTAGGTACGATGGGATTATTAATTGGGTTATCAACATTAATTTTTTCAATAATTCTATTGATGTTAGGAGGAACGTATAATATATGGTTCATAATTGTTTTGGTAGGTATTTTTCATTTTATTCAGTGGATCTATGGACCAAAATTTGTAGAAAAGCAGTACAAAGTTAGAGAATTAAAAAAAACAGATACTATATCCTGTGATAATCCTGAAATAAAGAGTGTTAGTGGACAATGGATTTACGAGACAGTAGAAAGAATTTGCAAGAGTGCAAATATGCCAGTTCCAAAAATCATGTATTCAGATATTAAAGTACCAAATGCATTTGCATATGGTTCACCAAAATATGGAAAAAGAATAGCCATAACACAAGGATTAATATCGGGCATGAAGAGTCATCCTATTGAACTTGAAGAAATAGAAGCAATAATAGGACATGAATTAGGCCATATAAAAAATAGAGACGTTGACGTTATGATGGTAGCGACATTTTTACCAGCTATACTTACAACTCTTGGACATAGCTTGATTTGGAGTTCAATGTTCAACAGAAGAAACAGTGGAGGAACGCTTGCAATAGCATTTGCGGCAATTATTGGAGCGTTTATTTTAGGTTTAGTGTGCAAGTCTTTAGGTCGTAGAAGAGAAGATTATGCAGATATGTTTGCAAGACAACATGTAAAGGAAGGCGGAAGAAAATTACAAGAAGGCTTGGTAAAAATTGTTGAAAGTCAGGAAGAATTAAGGTTAAAAAAACACAAAGATATGAAAATTTCTGGATTTAATACATTAATGATAAGTAATCCAGATTCTTCGCATAAAAACATCGTATCTCTTCAAAAATCTAAAATTAAATTATCCGATAGAGAACTGGTAGAGAAATATGCAAAAAAAGAAATTTCGTTCAAGGAGCATCTCCTTGAACTTTTGAGTACACATCCAAATATCACGAAGAGATTGAATGCTTTAGGAAAGAAATAGATCTTTCCTAATATTCAATATTGAATTTTTTCAAATGAGTCCATTCGCCTTTTGGACCGTAAGTTACGCCGAATTCCTTTTCCATGAAGGCTTTGTAGTCATCCAAGGTAACGTGTTTCCAATTGTCGAATATATCTGGCATCTCGGAGAGCAACCAATTAACGTCCTGTGTGATAAAGAGTCCAGGTGCTCCATTGACGATGAATGGAGGCGTGACTTCACAGCTCTTTTCCCAAAGTCGTAATTGAATATCTAGCTTTTCAAATACTGCTTTGCCAGTAGATGCATCACCAGCGCCAATTACAGAATAATCTCCTGCTTTTGCTTTAGCGTATGCTTCAACAAGTTTAGGGCCGATTATTCCATGTTCCATAAGGAAACCACTGAAGTCAGGATATGCATTGTACATAGGTTCATATTTACCTGATGGAGTTCTTCCTACAAGTAAGTATTCAACAGCTTCTTTTGCACTAACTCGTTTTGCAAAGAAATCTAAGTCAGCATTTCTTTCAAGAAATACATGTGCAGAGATTGGTCTTGAAGATCGATCATACAGTAAATGACCCCAACTTGGTTCATAGAAAATTCTTTCAGGGAAGAATTCATGTGTGACTTTACCAAGGTATTTTTTACAGCCGGATGCACCGAAGTCTGCTAATGCATTTTCGAGCATAGGTTCATTTTCAATTAGAATGAAATCTAATCCTGGGAAACCTCCAGTTCGTGCATACATAGATTTTTCAGTTGGCCAGAATGACCATTTACCATCATCTCCTTCTGCAATTTCAATCCAGTCTTCTTGGCATAAGATACCAACTCCTGCAACTACTTCGTCAACTTTTACTTGGAAGTCGCTATCAGAAAGGTCAGAATGTTGTTTTTTAAGAATGATTTCGTATCTGCGACGTAATTCTTGTCTTCGAAACTTTTCATTCTTTTCAGCAAAGAATGACGTTGCAGTGGTTTTACCAGTGCCTGTAGGACCTGTAAATGTAGTAGCAGTTCCATTTTGGCTTAAAACACCTGATCCTGCATGTGCAGAAATAACGTTTACAAGAGATAATATTGCCATCAATGGGGATAATACACCACGAGACTTTACTTCACCATGATAATCAGTATTAATTGTTGTGATTGTAATCTCGTCAGGTAAGTCTGCCAATGGTACGAATAGTACAAAGTTTGATGATGCAATTGTATTATTCTTTGGATCGTAGAATCGTGAATCAGAATAAGATTCAGGCAAACCTAGTTCTTTTGCGGAAGAGCCTTTTTCTTGTAGTTTAGAAAGTATTGATTTGAAATCCTCTTCGGTTTTTGGAAGATTGATAACTGATCTAATCTTAACATTAGGAATAGTTCGATTGATTTTATCAAATCTAGATTGGATAGTGCTCCTGAGATCAAGCATTTCTTTGTCTTGGATATCAAAGAAATTAACTTCAGTAGTTATATTTAGATAAGGTGCATTTCCTTCATGGCGGTATTTAATACCAGCGCATAGATAGTCGCGAGTTAGGGTAGCTGTATCGTCAAGAATTTCAAATGCCTTCAACCAAGCATCTGCTTCGGTACAATCTAGAGAACTATCTTCTTTAGATAGACGTGTAACAAGACGTTCTGCTCGGCCCATTATAATGGTGTTATTTGAATTAATTACTGCACCAGTCATGGGTTGGAAATCTTTTCGATCACGTAATACTATTTCACCACGATCGTTTGTTCCGATTTGTTGGAAGTTTGGATAAATTTTTAGCCAAACGCCAAACTTTGGAGTTTGATCATTTGTTAGAATACCCACAGGAAGTTTTATACCAGCAAATTCTTTTCCTCTTGTTTTAGCAAGACTTAGAACTTCATTAGGAATAAGGTATTTAGCAGTAACAGTTTTCATATCATCACTCATAACGCGATACCTAACTCCAAAGGTTTTAACGGGGCAACCCTCGTCACTCATTTTGTTTTTGTCAAGGGCTTGTTCGTCTACAAATATAATAGATCCATCATTAAGACGAACTACCATTTCAGTGTTATTCTTAAATTGACCTTGAATAAAATCATCAAGGTTTAACTTAGTTATTTGACTCATTATGATTATTTGAAAAGTTAAGACTAATAAACTCTTATTTTTTTATGTTAGTCTCTTATACTTTCTAAGCTACTAACAGCACTCCAAATAGTTACACGAGAAAATGATGGAATATTGGGGTCTTGAGAGACATCTTCAAGCATACTAATGGCATTTGCAGCTCGAACACCTACACTAAGTGACTCATCTTTAAGGGTGTCAATTGAATCTTTAATCAATTTACGTATATTTCGTGGAGTACTTGGATTATCTGATACGGATAAGAGAATAACAGTGGCCTTATTCAGAAGCTCTTGATTTTCATTATCTTTTTCCGTCATCATATATCACATAGTTCTATTATATCGAGATTTATAATAATAGTGGGCCATGGGAGATTTGAACTCTCGGCCTTTCGATGTCTGAAACATTATCAGTCGAACGCTTTTGCCGTGTTATACTCTAACCAAGCTGAGCTAATGGCCCTACTGGGTTCTCTTTCACAATCGTTTATTTAAATGATATTTATATTCAGATTTTAGTAGAAATATATAACAATAGTAATATCTATAAATGCCAAAATTAACCATATACTATGACAGAAGAAGTCTCATTTGATTATGACAAGTATGATTTTAAAGATTCTACTAAAAATTATGTATATAAAGGCGAAAGAGGTTTGTCTGAAGACGTAGTCAGAATGATTTCGGAAACAAAAAATGAACCGGAATGGATGCTTGACTTCAGGTTAAGATCACTTAAATTATTTTACTCAAAAGAGATGCCAAAATGGGGAGCAGATTTATCGCAGATTAACTTCGATAATATTTACTATTACGCTAGGCCAACTGAGAAACAAGCAAAGGATTGGGACGATGTTCCAAAAGATATCAAAAATACATTTGATAAGTTAGGAATACCAGAAGCGGAAAGAAAGTTCTTAGCAGGAGTAGGAGCTCAATATGAATCAGATGTAGTATATCACAGTCTAAGAAAAGATTTGGAAGAACAAGGAGTGATATTTTATGGAATGGATGAAGGTTTAGAGAAACATGAAGACCTTGTGAAAGAATATTTTAGTAAAATTATTCCTCCAGAAGATAATAAATTTGCAGCATTGAACAGTGCAGTATGGAGTGGAGGTTCTTTTGTATATATTCCTAAAGGTGTACATGTGGACATGCCATTACAAGCCTACTTTAGAATAAATGCGGAAAATATAGGTCAATTTGAAAGAACATTAATTATAGCTGATGAAGGAAGTTCTGTGCATTATATTGAGGGATGTACGGCTCCAGTTTATTCGTCTGAGTCTTTACATTCTGCAGTAGTAGAATTAATAGCGAAAAAAGGTGCAAAGATTCGTTACACAACAATACAAAATTGGTCTAGTGACGTATACAATTTGGTGACAAAACGTGCACATGCATATGACAATGCAACAGTAGAATGGATAGATGGAAATATAGGTAGTAAAATAACCATGAAATATCCTGCAGTATATCTATTAGGAGATGGTGCAAAAGCAGAGATATTATCTTGTGCTTATGCAGGAAAGAATCAACATCAAGATTCTGGAGGAAAAGTAGTACACCTTGCACCTAATACATCGTCAAAAATTATTGCAAAATCCATATCAAAGGATGGAGGAAGATCCAGTTATAGAGGTTTATTGCATATTGCAGAAGGAGCAACAAATGTGAAATCTACTGTCAGGTGTGATGCTTTAATATTAGATGATGAATCTATTTCTGATACTTATCCATATAATGAGATTATTGAGGAAGATGCCACACTTACGCATGAAGCAACTGTCGGAAAAATTGGTGAGGATCAATTATTTTATTTAATGTCCAGAGGATTGACAGAAGATGAAGCGACAAGAATCGTAGTATTAGGATTTTTTGAACCATTTCTTAAAGAATTACCAATGGAATATGCAGTAGAATTAAACAAATTGATGTCCTTAGAAATGGAAGGTTCAATAGGTTAAAAAGAGAAAAGATTTCATTATGCGAAAGAATATTTTTGACAGCATATCCACAGATATAGTTAAAGTAATTTCAAAGAAGAACAACGAGCCATCTTGGATGTTAGAATATAGGTTAAAAAGTTTTAAGAAATTCCAGGAATCATCCTTTGAACAATCGATTTTATTTAAGAAATATAATGATTTTCTTACAAAATTGAGTTTAGAAGATATTAATTTTGAGGCAAATAATCAAGAGACGGAAACAGAACATAGAGGAAGACATATCAACTTTTTACAGGTTAACAATAAAATTGTTGAAAAGAATATTGAGAATAGTAATGATGCAATATTAACAGATATCAATGAAGCAATAAGTAAATATCCAGATATTGTCAAGTCGTACATAGAGAAAAATCCCATACGTGATAAGTTCGAATATCTTGCGGATGCGATATTTCAAACTGGATTATTTGTACATATTCCAAAAGATGTGAAGATGTTAGATACTATCAGATATATCAATAGACAAGAAAATACAAACAGCGGAATATTTAACAAGAATTTGATAATACTAGAAGACAATTCAGATTTTAATTTATTTATTGAACATTATTCTTCGATAAAATCACAAAATATAGATTCAATATTCGGTTATTCAAAAGATATTTTTGTTGCGAATAATGCAAAATTATCAATTACTGAGATGCAATTATTTGATAATAATATGATTTCTTTTATGAATAAAAGAGCAGAAATCGGGAAACAAAGCTCTGTGAAATTGGCAGTAGGGTATTTAGGTGGAAAGGTATCTAGATCAAGAAGTTATTCGAGTTTAATAGGTGATAATTCAACAATACAAGATTTACACCTAGTAATTGGGGCAAAGGAAGAAAGGCACGATTTAGTTACAAGTGTTTGCCATTCTGCAAAAGGCACGAAAGGTAGCGTAGATGTAAAAGGAGTTTTAACTGGAAAGTCGCAGATGACACTAAAAGGAATGAATAAAATCGAAAAGCATGCACATAACGCAGACACATTTTTAGGAGGGCATGCAATACTGCTTGGAAATAAAGCACGAGCAAATATTATTCCTGGATTAGAGATCAATAATAGAAATGTTCAGGCAAAACATTCCGCAGCAGTTGCTCCAATTGACGAAGATCTATTATTCTATATGCAATCGAGATCACTAGATAAGAATGCGGCAATAAAGTTAATTGTTACAGGATTTTTAGAATCGATATTAAAAAGAATGGAAGTAGAAGCAATTAAAGAACAAATCGCCGAAATGATAAAGTTCAAGTTTGATGAAATATCGTTGACAGCAATTCAGGATGAACAGGAAGAGATATTGGCCGTAAAAGGTGAGTTCAAGAAGCTTTGCAAACTGTCGGAAATACAGAATGGTGAAATGAAGAATATGTTAATTGATGGCAAAAACATTCTTTTATCAAATATTAATAACAAGATATTTGCAACTGGTGGCCAATGTACCCATCAAGAAGTTAATTTAGAAGATGGGTTCATAGTAGGAGAGGATATAACATGTCCATTGCATTTATCAAAATTTAACTTAAAAACAGGTAAATCACTTAATCCACCTGCGATAGATGAATTAGCAGTATATAATGTTAAGATACAAGATGAAGAAATATACATTGAAATAGATTAGATATATTTTATAAAACTATTAGATTTCAACAGAATATAGGGCCGGTAGTTCAGCGGTAGAATATCCGACTTGCATGTAAAAAACCAAGAACTCGGAAGGTCGAGGGTTCAATTCCCTTCCGGTCCATTTATAATAATAAAGACGTCAATGTTATAAGACTGAAAAGTAATGGTTATAGTGAAATAATATGGTTAAAAATAAAGTTGGAAAGAAAGCAGCCCCAAAGCGTAAGGCAGCAGCTAAGAAGGCAGCCCCAAAGCATAAGGCAGCAGCTAAGAAGGCAGCCCCAAAGCGTAAGGCAGCAGCT